>JAEEGH010015560.1_pt1 | contig 16500 bp, 12 predicted proteins | sample 9134181 | NCBI WGS metagenome assembly JAEEGH01 (sample SAMN16246544, study PRJNA631951) | gut metagenome | biome: gut microbiome; feature: rumen; material: DP-attached | host: Bos | place: Iran: Karaj | collected 2018-10
CGTTCTTCCATAAGGGATGCAAATTCCCTCATCGTAACGCGGTCGCTCTCCTTCCAGTATTCCGAGGAAGGACCGTCGGGATCGGGGAAGTTGTAATACAGACATTTTATCTCGCAGTCCGTATAACCCTTCTTCACGAAATCCATGAACTTAACGATATGATCCTGATGCGCATGACTGAAAAACCATCCTGCGATCCTGACCTTTTCTCCTTCGGGCGCCAGGCTCTTCAGAAAATCGTGGATCCTGATGTGGTCGCGATACGAATTCTGGTGCGCGCTGTCGATCAGGAAAAATGAACCGTCCCGGCAGCGGATCGCATAGAACATGCCGCAATCGATTTCCCTGTAATCATTCTCAAACTGATATAAAACCGTCTTTCCCATGTTTATTTCATCCGAATTGAAGCAGCCCTTTATTTCATCAGAGCATGATACCTGTCAACCGCAGCCTTATAGATCTCAAGCATCTGATCGACACCCATGTTCTTTACGGAGTCAACATAGCTGTCCCACTCATCGAACGACTTTGTGCCCATAATGAACTGTGTGGTAGCTTCGTTGATGGTCTTCGTCACATCCGATTTGATGGGAGAAAGAACGGAGTTTTCTTCCTCGGTGAATGTGAAGTCGGGCCAGATCTCATCTGCCTTGTACTCAAACAGCGCCCTTGCAACGCTTGCCGCGGGCTCCTGCATCTCGCCGCCTCCGAAGTAAGGAGCAACCTCAACAGTGGGATTCGATCCGCCGGGATAAGGCGAGATCGCGCCGACTGCGCTGTCAAACGAAGCGCCGTTGTTCATAACGTCGAGAACAGCCGCCGAGTATGAGTAGGTTCCGTCACCGTTGTCAATGCAGGTATCGCCGAGAACACCGTAATGATAGAACAGTGTTCCTTCGTCGGTCCAGAAGTAATCAAGCCATGCAAGCGCCTCGGGAATGCAGTCGCATGTAGCGGGAAGGATCGCATTGCCTACGGAATGGAAGTTCGCGCGGACGGGAGACCAGAGCTTGCTGCCGTGAGGTCCCACGATTGATTCATCAAGGCCGATCCATTCGCAGCCGTTCTCCATTGTGATTCCCGCAAGGTTGGTGTTTCCGAACATTCCGACACGGTTATCGGCCTGCTTTACGGTCCAGGTCTTGCCCATATCAAACTGTTCCTCGTCCATAAGGCCTTCGCTGTAGAGTTTGTTCATGAACTGCAGCATTTCCTTATATTCATCGCTGATACCGATCAGACGGATGCGGTCATTCTTTGTATCCCAGTCAACAACCTGGTTATGCTGTCCTCTGGTTCCGACACCGAAAGCGCCGAGGAAAATGTCCTGAAGCGAAGCCCAGTCGCTTGTCGAGAAGGGGATCTCATCGTTGGGATCACCGTTTCCGTTTGCATCCTGTTCCTTGAATGCCTTAAGAACATTGTAAATATCTTCGGTAGTCTTGGGTACCGCAAGTCCGAGATTATCAAGCCAGGTCTTGTTGATCCAGGCTTTTCTCGAAACGCGGAGCTCCGCGCCCGCATTTACCTGGGGAAGTGACCAGATGTTGCCCTCGGGGCTCTGGATACATGCAAGAGTATCGGGATGGCTCTGAAGATATGCCCAGCAGTTCGGTGCATACTGGGGAAGATACTCAGCAAAATCAAGGATAACGCCCTGCTGTCCGTATTCGATCAGGGAACTCTGCGCTATCTTTCCCTTAAGGATCAGATCGAAATCCTCTTCGCCCATAAGAGCCTGCTGAACTCTGGCCTTACGGTCCGAACCCATGTCTGTCCAGTTAACATGGATACCGGTCATCTTCTCATATTCCTGCCAGACCTTGATCTGTGAGGGATCGTCAAATCCGGTAAGCGTGCAGCGGATAAGGATGTTCATTTCCTTACCGTCCGCAATGGGCATCTTACAGGGAATATTGCCTACGATGCACTCGTCGTTCGTCTTTACGACATCACCCGAATTAACAGTGGTCTGGATGTCCTGCGTGCTGACCGTCTGTTTTGCGTCCTGCTTTGCGCCGGAGTCCGTCGATGCCGTGCTGTCCGTGCTGCTCTGTTTCTGTGTTTGATCCTGCGTCTTAGCTGTGTCCTCTTTCTTACCGCAGGCTGCCAGCGACAATACCATCGCCGCGATCAGGATGATGCTTAAAAATCTCTTTTTCATTTTGTACCCCCTTAATATCATTATATCAGAAAACACCTCAGGTTTCTCCCGGATGTATTTCCCGTTTTCAGCCCTTTACCGCTCCGATCATCACACCCTTGACAAAATATTTCTGCATCAGGGGATAGAGGAGCATTACAGGGATCGATGACACGACGATGGTGGCATACTGTATTCCGACTTCCTTAAGCGATGCGTCCACAACGCTGAAACCCTGGCCCAAGCCTTCCTCGGTATACGACGAGGCCTGTATCAGTATCTCTCTCAATACCAGCTGAAGCGGGTATTTGTCCTTGTCCGTGATGTACATCATCGCACTGAAGTATGCATTCCAGTGACCGGCCACGTAAAAGATCAGCATAACCGCCATTATGGCCTTTGACAGAGGAAGAACGATCCTGAAGAGGGTCTTCAGATTTCCGCAGCCGTCCATTCTCGCCGCCTCGATCAGTTCTCCGGGGATCGATGACTGGAAATAATTTCTCATTACCAGCATGTTGTATACGGAGATCGCTCCGGGAAGCATAAGGACCATATATGAATTCAGCAGCTTTAAGTCCTTCATCAGCAGGTAGTTCGGGATCATGCCCGCATTAAAGAACATCGTAAATGTGATGAATATCGTCAGGATATTTCTTCCGGCAATTTTTTTGTTTGAGAGCGGAAACGCGCACATCGTGGTCATGACAATGTTTATCGCGGTTCCGACCACAGCTATGAATATCGTATTACCATAGCCCCTGAGGATCCTGGAGTTCGAGATTATAGCCTTGTAGGAGTCCAGGTTCAGCCCCTTCGGCATTAAGATCACATTGCCCCTGATGATCTCCGAAGGGCTGGAAAATGATGCGCTCAGCACAAAGATCAGCGGATAAACGACGATCAGGATTATCAACGCGGCAAAAACGTATATAAATATGTTGAACGCCCGGTCCGTTCCCCTCTCCTTTATCTTCGAGGGTACTGCGGGGCTCTTCTCTTTCTTTTCTCTATCCTTCATCTTACCCTCCGTTTACCACAGGCTTGTATCCGAAACCGTCTTTGCTATCTTGTTCACCGCCAGCAGAAGTACTATGTTGATCAGCGCGTTGAACAGTCCGACCGCAGTCGAGTAACTGTACTGGAGTTGCTCCATGCCCTGCTTGTATATATAGGTCGCGATAACCTCGCTGGTCTGGGCATTCATCGAATTATGCATAAGATATGCCTTTTCGAAGCCGATGTTCATGATCTTTCCGAAATCCATGATCAGGAGCGTTATCGCCGTCGGAAGGATGCCCGGTACCATGATATTCCCGATGATCTTGATCCTGTTCGCTCCGTCTATCTTCGCTGCCTCGATCAGCTGCGGGTCGATATTCGTGAGAGTAGCCAGATAGATGATCGAACTGTATCCGGCGTTCTGCCAGATGCCCGAGATAATGTACAGCGGCTTGAACCATTCGGGTTTGCTCGCAAAATAGATCGAATCTCCGCCCAATCCCATTATCAGCTGGTTGATGATGCCGGTCCGGGGAGCTACCAGCGAATCTACGATGGCCACGAGAACGACCGTTGAGATGAAATGCGGTACGTAAGTTACCATCTGCAGCGTCTTTTTAAATTTGGTCTTTCTTATCTCGTTCATTACCAGTGCAAGCATGATCGGCACCGGGAACGAGAAGAGCAGCTGCAGGACCGAAAGACTTACCGTATTCTTCAGTATCTGAATGAAATACGCATTTTTGAAGAATCTGATAAAATGCTGAAAACCGTGGTCCGCCGCCCAGGGACTTCCGAAATACCCCTGTTTGATTTTGAAGTTCTTAAACGCGATTATCAGCGCTCCCATCGGTCTGTACTTGAATATACAGAAATAAATGATCGGAAGAACAAGCAGCAGATACATATCCCAGTATTGCCTCAACGACTTGGCGACCGGACCTCGTTTCCGCATTCGATTATCAACCCCGTTCACTTTCATACCCTCCTCCGCTTTTTTGCAGCCGGATGTCCCTGCTATGACTAAATTTTTATACATTTCCGGCAAACATCTCAATAGTCACAAACTGCCCTTTGGGGGTTGGTACACTTTCCGACAATCAGATATGCAATGGCTGAATAAAAAAATATGCAAATGTCAGATTCTGCATATTGCAAAAAAAGAGCACCGCCTATAAGCCGTGCTCTCTGATATTCTTTCTGTAGCTCATGGGCGTTACGCCCTCTCGCTTTTTAAACTTTCTGATGAAATTGCTCTTGTCTATGTAACCGGCGCGCTCCAGGATCTCGTCGAGCGAAAGATCGGTGCTCTTCAGCAGATCCTTCGCGATCTCCATTCTCGCATTCTCGACATATGCCATCGGCGTGCAGTCCATTCGCTGCTTAAAGTATCTGCTCAGATACGAAGGCGATACTCCGCACTCATCCGCCAGAACGTCGAGCGAGAGCATGCTGTCGCAGAGTTTTTCCGCGATCACCGCCCTGATCTTGTTCAGCAGCTCGTGCGCGGGTTCGGAATCCTTTTTGCTCCGGCTGCTGTTTTCTATTCGCGCTTCCGTGATCTTTACGGCAATATCGCGCAGCCTGTCAAATATGTTATCGATATCCTCATGACCTGAGGAAAGCTCGGAAAAGACATCGTCCAGCATCTCTTCCTCGCCGCTTTCACTCGCATATTCAAGCAGCATGAGCGCCGAACTGTACGCCATATAATTTCTGAGCATAGGCCGTCCGATAAGCGCGGCCTTTCTGGCTTCAAGAGATTCGAAGTATTTCTTAACTTCCTCAAGATTGTTCTGCTTTACGGAGCCGCCGAGCCTTGAAACGAATCTCGCCGCAGCTTCGGGTATCTCCTCCGCCTCCTCAAGATCGTACTCCGCAAAGAAAATATTCGGATTGCCTATGCAGGTAAACGCCGCGCCGGTCGCCTGTTCCGCGCATTTGGGAAAATCAAGCAGTCTTTCCGTCAGGCTGCCTATTCCGACATTCAGATAAACTCCGGTCTCCTTAAGGACCTGCTCGTGCAGGCTGCAGATCAGTCCCACAAGCGCATTATACGAAAATGCCTCCGAATGTCCGTTCATGCACACCACGATACTGTGCGGCGAATTGTTGAGATATACGTAGCTGGTAATGCTCTCCGTATTCAGGCATTCCCATACCGTCTCCGTAAGCTTCCCCGCGAATCTGAGCTTCTCCGCCCCCGATTCACCCATGATCACCAGCGGACAGAAAGTATCACCATGGAACTCTATCTTGTACTCCTCTATCGCGTCTTCAAGAAGGCTGCTGTCGTACTGATTGCCCAGCAGGTTGGAGAAAAAAATGGTCGAATACATTTTTCTCTGCTCTTCGTAAAGGTTCCTGAACCTGGAGCTGAGCAGGCCGTGCTCGTCAATGATCGTCCCCGCTTCCTGCGGATCGTCGATGACCGAAAGCGCCAACTGGTTGATCGGCCTGAATTTCGATGCGATCAGCCCGAAGCAGAGGCCTCCCGCGGCAAGCATGATCAGAACTACGATCAGGACCATCACCGCCTCCATCGCATGAAGCTCGGTGTAAAGCGTGTGCCTGTCGTATACGGCGATAAACTGCCATTTATCATAGGGGGATTTGATCTTCTGGACCAGAAATCTGCCTTCATCGCAGCCGATGACCTCAGTTCCCGAGATATCTGATTTTTCGATCATCGCGGAAATCGAGTCCTCACTCAGTTCCACTCCCGCTTCGTACCGGTAGATTAGGTTGGAATCGGGATTCAGCATCAGGAGCTCACCGCCGCAGTCGGTAAAAAGCGGTGCCATATAGGCATCCAGCGCTTTCTTTTCTACAAAAGCGATCGCAAAGGCCAGTCCGCTCCGCGAATAAAGCGGGACCGGCTCGATCAAGGTCATATACTCCCTTCCGTACAGAGCCGGGCGTACAGGCAGCACCTTATGCCTTACAGTGCTTCCTACCTCTTCCATAAAGGTATCGTAATCGATCCCGTCGAATTTCAGATATGCGTCCCAGAAATTCTTCGTGGAAAACTCGCCCGACGATGAAAAGAATTTGTCGCTGTCAGACATGCGGTAATAGATCAGATATTTGATAAAGCTGTTTCCGACCAGATAGTTCTCGATCTCCTTGTACATGTTGTAGCGCTGCTTCTTGTCCGCAGCAAGATTGGAAAACAGGAAATTGGGGCTCTCGTATATGCTGGTCACGATAAGGTCAAACTCGTCAAGACGACCCGTAATTCCGCTTTCCACGGCTGTCAGTTCTTCGTATTTGTTCGCGTTTATCCTGCTTCTCAGATCACGGCTGAAAGAAAAGTACACCAAAAGAACGATCGCTATCGCGATCCCCACGAATGTGCATATGATGGGGAACGATACCGACCTGACATATTTTGATTTTAACGTGCTTTTAAATGCGCCTTTTCCAGTCTTCATAATCTGTGATCCACTGCAGGATAATCCCCTGTTTATGCCGGTCTATCATGACGACCGTACAGACCGGGCTCCGGGATTTGCGCCCATATCACGTGGCCACGTCCGGATATTAAAAACCTGCATATTGATTTTACCAAAAAAGGGGTGTTTTTTAAAGAATAATAATGCTATCCTTATCAGCCTTGGTTTATTCGAAATTATGCTGTAAATAAATGCAATATGCTTTTTCCGAGCCATCCTCGTCCGTTACCACAAAATAGAACCTTTTCTTCTTTGACTTATCTGTTTTTACATATGTTCCCGACGTTTCACCGTTTGCCTTAATGACCTCGCCGTTTACGGTAACAACCATTTCCTTTGGTGCCTTGACTGCAAACGTCGGCGTCGCAGCGCTTGTTTCCGCTTCATAATAGAATATATCGGAAGCGAAGTTCTCGATATTTTCACCGTTTACGGACATTCCGGTGATGCAGGCCTTACTGTTTATCCTGAGCTTTACAAGTACCCCCGCGTGGTCGGAAAACCATTTGTTGTCAAGGACTTCGTGTTTATAGGTCCCGACATTTCCGACCGAAACAAATACATGGTCGATAACGTAATCTTTCCTCTCTGTATAATCTTTTCCGTAGCCAAGGAAGCTTGAGGTCGTGGAATAATCATCGGTAAGATATTTTGCATTGGTAAATCCGTTTGCGGAATCAGCCATGATCCTGTAGGCATTATACTGCTCGACGATATTATAATCACCTGTTGATACGACAGCGCATTTATGATCGTCTTGCAATCCTTTAAGGTACTTTGCAAGCTGTTCCATGCATTTCTCGTTAACAGCCTCTCCGCTCTTATGATCGGGATGTGTATTTACATGAATATAGGTATCGCCCGTCTCTTTATTTTTAAGGACGGTATAGCCGTATACCCTTTCAAACTTCATGCCTTCGCTCGTCATTCCCCTTTTATCCTTCATCGGACCGTACTTTGACTTTACATTCGGTGTGTCGGAATACCACTGGCCGCCTTCTTTTACCTTCTCGTACCTGTCAGCCCTGTAAAGAATGGGGGCATATTCCCTTGAGCCCGATATAAGCTCAAGTCCATCGTCGCTGACGAGCCCCGACATCTCATAAACCGCGCCGTTCTTTAGCTGTTTGCCCACTATGTTACTCTCGATATATTTTCTCCATTCCCTTGTGATCTCCTGAAGGCCTATTGAATCGGGCATATAGGTTTCAAGAAGATCGATAAGCATTTCACCTCTGTTTAGGCCTGTATCCGGATCCTCTGCAGTAATCGGCTGTTTACTCGTTGTCAGGCAGTTATACGTCATGACCGTTATATCAAAAGCGTTCCCTGTTTGTCCCGTTGCCTTTACTTCTTTTGTTTTTTTCACGTAAGCCTCCTCCTCGGTCAGCTTTCCGCATGTAGAAAACATAGCAAGCATCAAAAGCATTGTAATCGATGCAAATCTCCGTACATTTTTCATAAATGTCTCCTGTTCTGTGGCTCATAAGATGCTGAAAGCCCGATCTTTATAAAAAGGTATAAAAACTCTATATTGATCGTAGCACCTTGACCCTCCGGAAACAAGTTGTAAATCATGTACTATCCCTCTGTTCATTTTTTGCATATCCTGCCATTGCCGGAAGATTATTGCATCATCGCGTCGGAGGTCAACTGATTTCCATTTCTTCCAGAATATCTACCGCGGATCCTACCATCCTCGGACAAATATCCTTAAAAAGACCATTCTCCCGCGCATAGAGCCTCCCCTCTTCGGAAGAGATGTCACAGCCAAGTATATCCCTGCAGACACAAGAACCATTCTTTTCTTTGAATCTGTCCATAAACTCAGCAGCCTTGGGGTATGCAGTTGCTTTATAGTCGAGTCCGTCTCCGTATTTCAGCCCGATCACCATGAGCGCACCGGATACAGCACCGCACACTTCACCTTTTCTCATGCCCCCGCTGAAACATGCCGCCACTTTCATAGCCTGGTCTGCCGTCAGGCCATGATCATCTGCGTATGCTCCAAGAACTGCCTGTGCGCAGTTGGATATCTCATCAAATATATTCATTGCTTTTTCTTTGTGTGTCATATATCTTCACTCCATTGTCCGTTTTTACCGGGTTATACAGTTCGAAACGAATCAATTAAATCCGAAAGCAGTCAGATAGACCATAGTGCAAAAAACCAGTAACAATAGCAGTGTCAGCCAAAGCAGAGGCGGTTTTAACCATTCTTTTATGAAATCAATGGTGACTCGCACTTCCATCGCGTCACGTTTTTTTCTGTACAGTTTCGCTTTCCCGTCAGCTCCGATCAGATAGATCCACGGGTTGTCATATATATCCATCCTGATGTTTTTAATAAACAGCACCGGCGCAAGCGGTACCGCTATGCAAAACCACACCGCTGAGCCGCCCAGTTCAAGCGAAGAAAAGTTAAAGCCGTTTATAAAGAGCGCAAAAATGACAGGAAGAAAAATAATGCCGAGCATGATCGCAACAGCTTTCAGCATCCTCAGCCAGGAAGTGAATCTCAGCTTCACTTCCTGCTCCTGCCCGTTGATGTTCATATAAAACACGGGCTTACTTACAGGCTTTACCCGCTCTTCTTCCGTCTGAATGAGCCGGCCTTCCTTTCTTACATAACTCCCGCCTTTGGATGTAAAGACCTTTCGATAGTATTCAAGTCCGTATGTATCTTCTTTTTGCTGACTGTAGGCAGTAAAGAACACAAATACCAGGACCAGCGCAAGGCCCCCGGAAGCTCCGATTATCAGATCCCTCCACGCGCCAAATAGAAAAAGTCCCAAAGCCGCTCCCGCAGTACCGGCTATAGTCGCCAAGATGGCTTTCAGCCACCACGGAAGGATCAGATGTTTCGAATCTTTATGAGCACGGACGCTTACTTTGCCGGTCTGTCCGTTTACAGCAGCCATGTATCCGTCAAAGGCCAGATAGTACACCGGCATGAGAACAGGCATCTCCAGCACATCATCACAATAGGCCGTGACTCCTACAGCTTTGGTTTCCAGTGTCTTACCGATCAAAGGCTTGTAATCTTCTCCGACTTCGATATCTATACGCCTTATGAGTTCATCTCCGTCAATATCCGCTGTCTTTACCTGGTGCCCCGCAATGTAAGAAAAATCAAATTCCTTCAGTTCGTCAAGATCATAGGGCTCCATGGCGTCCAAAAGCTGATTGTCAAGCTTCTCAGAGCAGTTTACAAACACCTGGTCCACAAAGCCTCTGCAGTCATAAACGCTGCCGCCGTCTATACGAAATACGCTACACCTCACAGGTCCCCTCACCAGTTCATAAGGGAGATAAAAGCCTTTGAGATCCGCGAGCCTTTTACTTATCGCGCGTGCCTCTTTTTTCCGGTGGTTTTTGCCGCACCATACGGCCAGGATATCCCTCGCCTCATCATTTGTTATATTAAAGGGTATGATGAGCTCGGGGATAACATCAGCGTTCACAAACACTTTTCTTACCAGAGATCTGCCACAGAAAGCACAGTTTGCCACTGCGTCACCGGTATCAAATACCAATTCGGCCCCGCAGCCTGTGCAGACGGTCTTCTGAAGCTCAAATTTTTTCAAAGCTTCCCGTATCTTCTTACGGCTTATGTCGCGAAAACCCTTACGCTCACTCTTTGCCCTGTCTATACCGACATGGTTGCCACAGTAGCTGCAATCGTACATACGTTTACGTATGTCATAATATGCGGGCGCACCGCAGGACGGGCAGTGTATGTCATACAGTTTTCCTGTTTTCTTTTCAGATCGCTCTTTCATAGTTCCTTTCTGCGACATTATTTCCTCATCCTGTCCGACAGCCTTAAATCTACCAGTTTCCGAACAGTATCTGAAACAAATGTATCAGCCCCCTCAGGAGTTAAATATGTATACTCTCTGTGCAGATCGCCATGCCGGTCTCCGCGATAAAACCCGCAGATATACTGTCTTCGGTTTTCAAAAGCATCCCTGCCGAACATGTCCATAAATTCATTTTCATAATCCACTGCATTTTCATAAACGGAAAACGCTTTGAAATCCGGGTGCTGTTCAAGATACAGAAAATCAAGATCGTACCAGTCGCCTTTGGCGGCCCATACCAGTTTATTCTTATCAGCTTTTGCTTCTTCCGGATATTCTTTTAACAACTCAAAATATATATTTCTTGTCCACTCAATATCAGTGAGCAGATGAACATAGTAGCCAAGGAAAAACGAATACTGCTTTTTGCTGTATGATTTTATACGCTCTTCATTAAAGTATTCCGCACAGAATTTATCGATATCAAAGAAAAGCTCATCATCGGGCTTTGTTTTAAAATGCGAGATCCTTTTCGGCGGAGTGAACTGCGACCAGTCGTCATTTGGTACGCCGCTGTCGGGAGCTATGTTTCCCATAACAAAAGCAGTCTCATCCATATCCTCAAATTCATCCAGCAATCTGTCCGCTATGCGCAGATGTACCATCCATGACGCCATATCATACTCCTCGGAAAGTTTTATAGCCTTAATATTCCGGGCTATACATCCTTACATGATCAATTCTACCACAATCTGCTTCAAAAACAACGGAAACTGCGGCCGCAGGATTTCTTTTATGAAAAAAATATATTTCATACTTTCAAGATCCGTGTTATATTACAGTATGTCACCAATGAGGAGGAATGAGGATGGACGATATGATTATCAGACCGGAAACCGAGAAGGACTACAGGGCGGTTGAGGAACTTACCCGTAATGCATTTTGGAACGTTTATAAACCCGGGGCGGATGAGCATTACTATGTGCACACAATGAGAGAGCATCCCGATTTCATCCCCGAACTGGCTTTTGTGCTGGAGAAGGGTGATGAGATCATCGGAAACATCATGTATACCAAAGCATGGCTTGAGGACGAAACAGGAAACAGAAAAGAAATCGTCTCCTTTGGCCCACTGTGCGTTGCGCCTGAATACCAGAGGCAAAAACTGGGAAAAATACTGATCGAGCATTCTTTTGATGCTGCGCGGAAAATGGGATATGATGTAAATATCAATTTTGGGAATCCCGGCAACTATGTCAGCCGCGGTTTTGTCAGCTGTAAGAAGAAAAATGTCAGCTGTTTTCAGAAGGGAAATTTCCCGACAGCATTGCTCGTATGCGAATTGATCCCAAATGCATTGGCCGGCCATGAGTGGATGTATATCCCCAGCACGGCAGCCGATTGCTGCGAAGATACCGCAGCGGTGGAGGCGTTTGATAAAACATTTCCGCCAAAAGAAAAGAAATGGATGCCAAGCCAGGAGGAGTTTTATATATACAGAAATTCTTCCGTGGTCAGGTAGCCGGATATCTAAAAGCCCGGTCCTGCATGTCAAAAGCAGAACCGGGCTTTGATGTTGTCACTTTCTTCCGTTCTTTTTCCCGCGCTTTTCATAGTCGCGGTCGATATCCTCTTTCCATGCGCCGCCGGTAAAAGCCATGGCCATTTCCGCGCTGCCCTTGCACTTTCTGGCTCTGGTAACCGCTGCCTCAAGGACCTGATAATTCAGCGCCGTTCCTGCCTCGTCACAATTGTAGTTGGCGGCCCTGTCCCTGCTGATGCCCATATTTCCGGCAACTTCGACAGCATCGATGTTTGCCCCCAGGAAAAGGAATTCCCAGTTATACTTCTCTTTCTGACGCTCGATCATTTTCTTTACGTCATTGAAAGAGTAGTTTCTGCTGGCATTTTCCAGGCCGTCGGTAGTGATCACAAATAAAGTCTTTGCAGGCCTATCCTCTTCCCTTGCGTACTTATGAACGTTACCGATATGATGTATGGCATTGCCCACAGCATCAAGAAGAGCCGTGCAGCCACGGACGAAATAATCTTCCTCCGTAAGCTTTTTCACCTCTCCGATCGGCACCCTGTCATGGATCACATCCGCCGTATCGTCAAAGAGGACTGTGGATACGATCGCTTCCCCTTCTTCCTTCTGCTGCTTTGCGATCATGGAATTGAAACCCCCGATGGTATCGGACTCCAATCCGCTCATCGATCCGCTTCTGTCAAGGATGAATACAAGTTCCGTTAAGTTTTCTCTCATAATGATTACCTCCGTAAATAAGCTTGTTTGCTTGTTTCTGAGGTGATCATATCAAAAAGCGAGTGTCCTTTGGTCACTTGTCAAGCGACATTTACGAAGCCTGCGTACCGAGAAGCGGTTCCCCGTGTTCAAAGAGCGCCACGTTGATCTCGTAGATGTCATACGCTTCCCTCTCGATGAAATATTGCACGATGACATCCTGCTTGCTGCACGGCGATAACGCAAGCCCCGCCCGCGAAAGAAGATCCTTTGTGTCGTCAAGGCTGAGCTCCAGCGCAACCGCAAGCGCAAGAGCCGTGGATTTGCTCGGATTCTTTGTGGTCCCGCATTTCAGCTTTGAAAAAGCTTTCCTATCAAGATTTGCCTTTTTCTGCACTTCGACATCCGTCATCCCCCGTTCGTCCGCAAAAGAAAAAACAAGCTCCATAAAAGTCTTGTCGAGGTTCTTCACAACATCATCAAGACTCTTCTCAGCCACCGGAGCATCGAAGGCCATCGCCCTTACATCTGCTGCCCCTTTACCCGCAAACGCAGGCGCCTGCAAAAACGGCTTTGCACAAACCTTCCTCCGTGAATGCGCATACTCCTCCGACGCTTTTTCTTTTACATAGTTGTCATTGATATAAGCATCAATATCGCCATACAGCTCGGAAGACAAAGAAAAAGCCTTCTCGTCAAACACGACCAGAAAAAGTTCAAGGTCGTGATCCGCCATAAATGCCTCTGTCTCCGACAACGCGATCCGCAAAGCTATTCCCTTTGGAAATCCATAACACCCCGAAGCCAAAAGCGGGATCGCCAAACTCCTGATATCATTCTCTTCCGCCACCCGGAAAACACTCCTGTAGCAGTCCCGGATAACCTCCTCTTCCCCGTAAGCTCCACCCTGCCACGCAGTCCCGACGGTATGAATGATATATTTTGCCGGAAGCTTAAACCCATCCGTGATCACCGCATGCCCACGCTCGATCACACCGATCTCATGGCGCTTCCCCAGAAGTTCCTTCACCCCCGCGGCCTCATAGACGGCAGTATCGATCCCCGCACCGTATCCCGGCATAGGGCTCGCAGTATTCACTATCGCATCGACATGCATTTTTGTAATGTCATTACGTACTATTTGGAATGGCATAGGTACCTCCGAGGTGTCCAGATCTCATCGTATCCGTTGCGCTGAGCCCAATCGTATATCCTCCGCAAGCGGTTTGACTGAAGCTGCGGCTCCACCCGATGATGCTCTATCAAAATGTTGTTTCTCTTGACCAGCCTGTCAAGGAATATCGTATCCGCCAGCTTGTCACGCTTATTATTGTTGCACGCCGGACAAGCCAATACGAAGTTCCAGAGCTTATCATCCTTAATAAACGACCAGGGGATAAAATGGTCAACTTCAACATTTCCGTACGAAACAGGCTTACCGCAATAGAAGCATTTATTCTCAAATTCCCGGAACAGAATGTCCCGATAATAAGCCAGACTGTTTCTCGTCCTCATTGTGCTCTCATCGATCTTACTCAGCAAGTGATCCACCTGAGAATTATCATTGACCTTTTCCAAAAACTTTGCCCATTCATAATAGTTCAGTTTCTCAATGGCCATCTTGTGTTTGCAGACAAACTCATACATCTGCGGGTTTATCCGCAGCCATTCCCCACTCTTGGAAAATGAATAGAACAATCCCCCGAGGTCGGCATATAACGCTCCGACAACATTCTCCTTGCACTTCACCTTAACTCTGTGACATACAAAGAGCTTCATTTCATCCGTTATGCTCTCAAACGGAATATCCTCCTCGATCGCATATTTCTCTTTCGTTTCAAGCAAAGCCGATTCAAGCGCCGATCTCCGGTTCGTTTTTCCCGGATTCTTTTGCAGGATGTGATGCTTTAAAACGAGGTTCCAATATATTTCCGCAAACTTCGAAAACAACTGGTCAAACGTGAGCGTCAGCCTCTCATCGGTATTATACAGATTGTCGAGGATCGACTTAAGAAAGCCGAACTTATAGCTCGTATCATTTACCGATCTGCTTGAAAAAAGGTATGAAAAAGCAGACCACATCTCATCATCCGAAAGTGATCTCTCAAAATAATATCCTTCTTTTAAGTCATATCCGGCAGACATAACTTACCCAACCTCAAAATCATACTGCAAATAATCCGGCAAATCCTCATCCATTTCAATGTGAAACAGCAAACCTTTTCGCTCATTTGTATGCCCTTCCGGCCAAGGAACCAGATTCATTTTGCCTTCCCCGACATATGTGAACGGCATCTGGATTCCATGTTCGCTTTCAACTTTTCGAATAAACAACACTGCCTTATCGCTGGTGAGCAACTTTTGTTTTTCCGATTCGCTGATATTGTTTATAGACTCCCACTGGAAAGTACTTTTGTCGATAAACTTGTCCATATAATTCAGACGTTCATTTATACTCGCATCCTTTTTTATACAGGAGAAGATATATACTCGCCCGTCATAATAATATGTCCCGAGCATCATAGCGCCAGGGTTCTTGCAAAGCTTCAACTGTACCTGGTCCTTGCGATATGCTTTCCATAAAACAAATTGCTCGTTGTTTGCATATTCTGCACCATATCTGGTAAGTCCGTACATTACGAGGTCTTTCAGGTAGTCGGTCAATTCTCTGTCCACGGCTACATTTAATGACAGGTTGCCGGCACTGTCTTCTCCCACGTAACCGCTCTGGAACAGGAACGTTATGGCATGGGTTAGTTCTGCATCAGTATTGTTTACTGCAATTGCTTTAACTCCGGCAATCAATTCTGTTCTATCGTTAATACCGCTCATGAGCAGCTCCAGCAGCCTATACTCTGTATCTCTGACCAACGGGAGCATAGCTGAGAAATACTTAATCATTTCACGCTGCTCATCTGAGAATACCGGTAGCTTTTCCTCATTGATTCCAAGTAGGAAATCATAATACGACGTGGTCTTTCGACTGCCAATCTTTATACTCATAAATTTCAGGATATCCGGTGCACAGTCGTTGTTCAGATAATCCATGTGACGGGGATAGTCTTCAGCATTTATGTAGGTTTTGAAGTTAAAGTAGTCCTGTTTAAGATAATTCAAGCTGTTAAAATTTTCTTGATCGATATACTCGATAATCTCTTCTTTGCTCAGGTCATCGATATGGATCTCAACTCCAAACGGCTCCAGTCCCAATGCAGTAAAATCATCCCTCACAAGGTCCTTTAACAGTTTCTTTTCCAATACAAAATTCTGAGCCAGGCTGCCCATAGCAAATGCGATCTGTACGCTGCGCTTATAGCTGTTTCCGATGAAATCCAGTACAGTCACAAATGCCTTATTTACATACTTACGTAAGCCACGTCCAAGCTGCTGGATAAATATTGTCGAACTCTCTGTAGGGCGCAGAAACAGAACCATATTTACCCCCGGTATATCCACACCCTCGTTGAGGATATCTACAGTAAAAAGTATCTCAAGGTCTTTCGTATCGTCCTGTAAATCGTTATATGCCTTGATTCTTTCGCCAATACTGTTTTTTCCGGTCAGATACGCAGTATGAAAAGGTTTGCCGGTAACACTGTTTTCTATCTCGCCCATTGTCTCACACATCATCCGCGCATGAGTAATATTTCGGCAGAATGCCAGACATTTCAGTTTCCCTTCCGCAGGCATATGCTTTTCAATCTCTCCTGCAACAAAGTCACAGTGGTCTACATTCGACAGTTGCTCAACCAGCTTACGTTCCTCGCTCTTGGTGAGACCGTAATCGACCATATTATCGCGGATACCATAATACTTGAACGGCACGATAAGATCATTGATAATGGCATCCCT
>JAEEGH010015562.1_pt1 | contig 16499 bp, 9 predicted proteins | sample 9134181 | NCBI WGS metagenome assembly JAEEGH01 (sample SAMN16246544, study PRJNA631951) | gut metagenome | biome: gut microbiome; feature: rumen; material: DP-attached | host: Bos | place: Iran: Karaj | collected 2018-10
CCTTACCTTCTTCTTTAACGGCTTTACCCGCTTCCATAGAAAGTGTTCTGATGACTTCATGAAGTTCCTGACGATCGCCACCGTCCTTAACCGCATCCATCATGATATTTTCAGTAGCCATGAAAGGAAGCTCGCTTCTGAGTCTTTTTTCAATAACCTTAGGATAAACAACAAGTCCGTCAGTTACATTAATACATAAATCGAGGATTCCGTCAATAGCAAGGAAACCTTCCGGAATGGAAAGTCGTTTGTTTGCGGAATCATCAAGTGTTCTTTCAAACCACTGTGTAGCTGCAACAAGTGCAGGGTTAAGTGCGTCCAAAATAACGTAATTGGAAAGTGACGCAATCCTTTCGCTTCTCATAGGGTTGCGTTTGTATGCCATAGCAGATGAACCGATCTGGTTCTTTTCAAACGGCTCTTCCACTTCTTTTAAGTGCTGTAAAAGACGAATATCATTACTCATCTTATGAGCTGTAACAGCAATGTTTGCAAGAACGTTAAGTACACGCATATCAACTTTTCTTGAATATGTCTGACCGCTGACTGCGTAACATTCTTTAAAGCCCATTTTTTCAGCGATTTTTTCATCGACCTTTTTAACTTTTTCCCAATCGCCGGCAAAAAGTTCAAGGAAGCTTGCCTGTGTACCTGTTGTTCCTTTAGAACCAAGGAGTTTGAGGCTTCCCATGATATAGTCAAGGTCGTCCAAATCCATTGCAAAATCCTGAAGCCAAAGTGTGGCACGTTTACCTACCGTTGTAGGCTGTGCAGGCTGGAAATGAGTAAAGGCAAGGGTTGGCAAATCCTTATGCTCATCAGCGAATTTTGCAAGTTTATCAATAACATTAACAAGTTTTTTTCTAACAAGTTTAAGAGCTTCGTTCATTACGATAATATCTGTATTATCGCCAACATAACAGCTTGTAGCGCCAAGGTGGATAATACCTTTAGCCTTAGGGCACTGAAGGCCGAATGCGTAAACATGACTCATAACGTCATGACGAACGATTTTTTCACGAGCTTTGGCTTCTTCGTAGTTGATATCATCAACATGAGCTTTCATTTCATCAATCTGCTCCTGTGTGATCTGTGTAAGGCCAAGCTCCATTTCGCTTTCAGCAAGGGCAATCCAAAGTCTTCTCCAAGTCTTAAACTTCATATCCTGAGAGAAGATGTACTGCATTTCCTTACTTGCGTATCTTTCCGAAAGTGGACTGATGTATCTGTCTGTTCCCATATTATTCTCCCAATTCCTTTTTAATTCTTGAAAATACTTCTTCGTAAGCTTCTTCTACGCCACCGAGGTCACGTCTGAAACGGTCTTTATCCATTTTCTCGTTTGTTTTAACATCCCAAAGACGGCATGTATCAGGTGACATTTCATCCGCTAAGATAATCTGGTCATGGAAACGTCCGAATTCAATTTTGAAATCAATAAGTTTAAGACCGCAGTCAAGGTAAATCTTTTTAGCGATTTCGTTTACTTTGAAAGCGTATTTTTTGATTGTTTCGATTTCTTCCCATGTTGCAAGCTCAAGTGCTACGGCAAAGTATGCATTGATGAGCGGATCGCCGAGTTCGTCGTTTTTGTATGAAAACTCGATTGTCGGCTCTTTGAATTCCTTACCTTCAGGAACGCCTAAGCGTTTTGAAAAGCTACCTGCTGCAACATTTCTGATAATAACTTCAAGTGGAACAATAGAAACCTTTTTAACAGCTGTATCTGTAGGGCTGAGCTCCTCAACAAGATGTGTAGGTACGCCGTTTTTCTCAAATACTTTGAAAATAAGGTTTGACATCTGGTTGTTGATTACACCTTTACCTGAGATTGTACCTTTTTTCTCACCGTTGAATGCTGTTGCATCATCTTTGTAAGAAACGATTAAGATGTCTTCATCATCTGTTTTGAAAACTTTCTTTGCTTTTCCTTCGTATAACTGTTCTCTCTTTTCCATTGTTACGCTCCTTTTTCTACATTTTTTATTTTGTATACAAACATCAGCTCAAAACCCAAGGGTCTTAAGCTGATTATAAGTGAATTTTTATTATCTTACAATAAGAGCTTCTCTTTCAGCACCTACCGAAACATATTCAACAGGGCATCCGACTGCTTTTTCAATGTAGTTTACATAATCCTGAGCAGCTTTTGGAAGATCTTCGAATTTACGACATTTTGAAATGTCTTCGTTGAAACCATCAAGGTATTCATAAATAGGTTTTGCGATTTCGAGTTCGTGTCCGTATGGGAAACGATCGACTCTCTTGCCGTTTACTTCATATGCCACGCATACAGGAATCTTATCAAAGTATGAAAGAACATCAAGCTTTGTAAGAGCAATACTGTCGGCACCCTGCATCATTACACCGTATTTAGAAGCAACAACATCAAAGCCGCCTACTCTACGTGGTCTGCCTGTTGCGGCACCGTATTCTCCGCCTGCTTCACGAAGTTTGTCGCCTTCTTCATCAAACATTTCGCAAGTGAAAGGACCTTCACCTACGCAACTTGAATAAGCCTTCATGATACCTACTACTTTATCGAGTTTTTTACCCGGAATACCGGCACCAACCGTTGCATAGCCCGCAATTGTTGATGATGATGATGTATATGGATAGATACCGTAATCAATGTCACGAAGTGCACCCAGCTGTGCTTCAAACATAACGTTTTTGCCTTCTTCTGCAGCATCGTGTAAGAAATGAGTTGTATCGCAAACATACTGTTTGATTTCATTTCCGTACTCTTCAAGATATTTAACCATATCTTCGACTTTAATAGGCTCTGCTTTGTAACCGTTAACGATCATTAAGTTTTCCCACTCAACGATGCCTTCAAGTCGTTTTTTGGTTGTTTCCATATCGAAAAGATCGGCCATTTTAAGGGCCTTCTTCATATATTTATCTGAATAAATCGGAGCGATACCTCTTCTGGTTGAACCAAATTTGGTATCTGCAAGACGTTCCTCCTCAAGGCAGTCTCTAAGAACATTGTAAGGCATTGTAATAACAGCCCTATCACTGATTTTAAGATTATCTTTTGTTATTTCTATTCCCTTATCACGTAATGATTTAAGCTCACCGCAAAGATGCTTGATATCAACAACCATACCCGGTCCCATAACGTTAACCGTTTTAGGATTTAAGATACCGGATGGAAGCAAATTAAGAATGAATTTACCTCTGTCATTGATAACCGTGTGTCCGGCGTTATTACCACCCTGATATCTTACAACGACATCAAAGTTATTGCTGAAGTAGTCCACCATACGGCCTTTTCCTTCATCGCCCCAGTTGATTCCGACAATTGCCATTAACATATTTTTATTTCCTCCATGTTGCTATCCCAAATGAAGGCACTTATGGTATACCCAAAGCGCCTTCTCTCATTAATCCTATCTGATTTTAAACTTATGAAGTTAAAAAGTCAATAAAAAATTGTTAATGAAACACTCATTATTGTACTATTTTTCGTACAAAACGAGATACATTGTATCAATAAGCTTGTCCGCAACAATCGGTTTTGCCACATGTTCATTCATCCCGGCATCATAAGCCGCTTTCTTATCTTCTTCGAACGCATTGGCAGTCATGGCGATAATCGGAATGTTTGCACGTTTTTTGTCACTGAACTTTCTTATCTGTCTTGTTGCTTCATATCCGTCCATAACAGGCATTTGAACATCCATTAAAACAATGTCGTAGGTGCCCGGCTCCGCCTGTAAAATTTTGGTTATTGCCTGATGTCCGTCAAAGGCCACATCCGTCTTAAATCCGCGAAGTTTAAACATTTCAAGAATAATTTCTCTGTTCATTTCATTATCTTCGACAACAAGGATATTCTTATTTTTTAAAGCCTCAGCCTTTTCTTCCAAGGTCAATTCATTTGTTTTTTCACCTGCGTTTTCATCTTTATTCCAGAAACGCAAAGTTAAATTAACCGTAAATTCCGTACCCTTATTAGGCTCGCTTTCCACGGAAATGCTGCCTCCCATCAGATCTACGATATTTTTGGTAATTGCCATTCCCAAGCCCGTTCCTTGAGTCTTGGAAATCGTTGATGTTCTTTCTCTTTCAAAAGGCTCAAAAAGTTTCTTTTGAAATTCCTTGCTCATACCGATTCCGTCATCCTTGACCTTAATAACATAAGTTCCCTTTTTTCCATCACTTGCAACTTGCTCCAAACTAACGGTTATATTGCCACCCGGGGCGGTAAATTTAATGGAATTACTAAGAAGATTTAAAAATATCTGCTCAAATCTTAACTTGTCGCAATAAACATACCTGTTTGTAGCTTTTGCAGGCATAAATACAACTTTGATATTCTTTTCTTTTGCCATGGTGGAAATGATGGTCATTAACTCATTTCCGATTTCAACAAGGTCGTTTTCCGCCTCTTCAATCTTAAGCTTACCGCTTTCAATACGGCTCATATCCAAAATATCGTTTATAAGCCTTAACAGATGTGCCGAGGAAGAAGATGTGTTTTTCAAATATTTTTTTACTTTTTCCGGATCGTCAATGTTTTCCAAAGCCAGATTCGTAAAACCGATTATGGCATTCATAGGCGTTCTTATGTCGTGAGACATGTTTGATAAAAACATTGTTTTGGAAACATTTGCCGCTTCGGCTCTTCTAAGTGCGGAAGCAAGCTGAATTTTTTGTTCTTCAAGCTTTGCCTTTTGTTCCGCCAATGTTCTGTCCACTTCAAGTTTGCTTGAGGTCATTCGGTCAAGAATCTGGATGGAAACAAGGGCAAGTTTTGCTATTCCGTCCTTTCTGTCCATAACCTGCCAAATAAGTCTTCGCCATGGTTTTTCCGGACTGTATGTAACTTCGTAAATAACCTCACGTCTGTCCTCATCTTTTAAAAACTCTCTTACTTTACGCAGATTCGCAAGGTTTTTCATTACCCTTTGATATTCCGGCTTAACTCTTTCGGCAAGTATTTCAAGATGCTTGCTTAAGCATATTCCGTCATAGAAAATAATACCGTCGGAATTGTAGAAAATCTTTTGTGTATCGTTTTCCAAATCAGCCAAAAATACCAATTTATAATTTGATGCAATCCTATATCCTATGTATTTTGTGGAAATATCCTCATCTTTATCCGCAAAGCCCAAAACAGCGGCCGTTGCAGGCATACTATCATCATCAACCTTAATAAACTTCATTTCGCAAAAACGCGGCATAAGTTCATCGCTGGAGCGATATGTGGTAACAAAAGTCTTTTTGTCTTTAAGCTGCTCTTTGATATTCTCAATGGTACCTACTTTCAGCATATTCTCCTTATCGAGACTGTATATGAATTTGTCCACATAAACCCTGTAGGCTTCCGAAAATTTCAAGTCATCGTTAAGCATAGACCCAAGTTCATACTTGGTTTCCTCGTTCATGGTATAAGGAAAAAGCTTGTCTTCTTCCAAATCAATATAATAAATAGATGAATACTCCGAGGCCAAAATGGTGGAAATTTCAAGATTTCTTTCTTCTTTGCTGTCCAAATCGCGCTTGACTATGTCCTCGTTTTCAAGGCACACCAAAGCTACAACCATCTTGTTTTCGTCAGAAAAATCGCGGGAAAGCTTAATCATATAACGCATGGTTTTCCCTTCAATCAATAGTCTGACAAAAATACAATGTGTTGTCTTGTGTTTCAGCACCTCGGCTAAGTTTTCTTTTCTTACTTCTTGGAAAAATTTAAGTTTGTCTTTAGGATGCAAAATCTCATTAACAAAAACAAAGAACTTGTCCTTGTCGCTGATTCCCAAGCCATCGGGATCAAGGATTTTGCCCAGATAGTCATTTAATTTGATTACTTTAAAATCATCCGTTGCTCTATCGACACACCCCACCATGTCGTAATCCACGGTCAACGAACTGATCATTTCGTTATAATTCATCATATTTATACGCAGACTTCATTCAAACCGGTATCCGTCTGCCCATGTAAACCGGTCGTCCCCTCAAACATTGTGTTTATCATTTATATTATATCACAGTGCATACTAAAATCAAAGAATATTATGCGCAACTTCATCCGGAATATAAAGAGATCCGAAGCCCACTCCCATCTCGATATTTGGCTTCATTGCGCCGTGGAAATCCGAACCTCCCGTTACAAACAAGTCGTGGTCTTTTGCCAATCGTTTAAAGAATCTTTCATCCGCAGCCGTGTTTGATGTGTAAATGGCTTCAATTCCTTTAAGGCCGTTTTCCTTTAGTTCTTCAACCATTTCGTCATACAATGAGGGTGTCAGTTTATACTGCACCGGATGGGCAAGCACCGGAATGCCTCCGTAGTCGATTATGAGTTTAAATGCATCTTCGGGTTTTAATAAAACCCTCGGAACATAGCAAGGGGCCTTAACTCCTATATATTTGTCAAAGGCCTCTCTTTTCGTTTTAATAAGGCCTTCATCCAAAAGAAACTGAGCAATATGCATTCTGGTAATGGTAGAACCGTTATACCTTTTTTCCAGTTCTTCTATATCGAAATAATAACCAAACTGCGAAAAAAGACCCAGCATCTCTTTGTTTCTTTCGCGACGTTCTTCTTTTATATCATCAAGTTTTTTGTTTAATTCGGGGTTTTTATAGTCAATATTATAACCCAATATATGAATTTCAAAGCGAAAATCTCCCGCAACATATCGACTGGACATTTCAATGCCCGGAATAAGTTTTAGGGGGATTTTTTCTTCTTCTATGGTTTTAAAAGCTTCATCAAGACCATGCACGCTGTCGTGATCCGTAAGAGCAATTATTTTCAAGCCGCGTAAATGGGCATGGCGCACAACTTGCGCCGGTGTAAAAGATCCGTCTGATGCAGTTGAATGAATATGTAAATCGACTTTGCTCATAGGCAGCCCTCCTATGTAAACATTATAATACATTCCGACGACCTTGTTAATATTTCATGGATAATAATAAGTATCTTGCGAGTCCTTCTTTGCTGTTTTATAATAGATTTAAGGTATTTTCGGAGGTTATTTATGGATTTTTTAAACAGAACATACGAAATCAGATTAAAGAAATTTTTGTCCGCAAACGATTTTACTCGTTTAAGTCGCAAGCTTACAAGAAATGTTGAAAGCGCAACAATAGCAAACGACGACGAAGAAAAGATTATCGATAATATCGCCGCAGGCAAAAACGTTTCATTCTCTCAATCTTTATGGGGCTTGGCCGGTCCGGTTGATACAAAAGAGATTATGAAGAGTTACAACGAATTGTTACGACAAACTCCGGCTCTCAGAACTCATTATTTATACGAAGGAATGTCGGAAAGAATTCGTGTTGTTTATTATCACTCAATTTCATCATTTCCTATAATTGATATTTCAAATCTCAATTCAAAAGAACAAACCAAATTTCTCGAAAAATTTGTAAGTTCGAAAGCCAGATTCGAATACAATCCCGAATCCGAAAACATTCTTAATCTTCATGCCTTTTTAATCGAAAAAGACAAGTTATTGCTTTGGGTTGGATTTTATCACGATTTGTGCAAATCCGTAAATCTCTACGGAATAATCAAAACGCTTTTCAAAGACTTTAAAATATATATGTCTTCATCGCAAACAAATGACATTTCCGAGGTTGACAGCAATTATGACGAAAAAGTCAAAGAGTCCGTCAATTATTGGTTGGAAAGCATAAAGCCAATAGGTAAAGCTCTTAATTATCCGGGCGAAAGCAACACCCCAATCAAATCTTTTGACAAAAACTCCGTTTACAAAGTTGTAGATAAATCTCTGACCGATAAAATAAACGACTATTGCCTTAAAAACAATGTATCTCTAAAAAGCGTATGGCTCCTGGCCTGGGGCTATATGTTGAGTTTTTACAACTCCGAAAACCAACCTTTATTGGCCGTTGAAACAAAGCATAAAAAACACTTTGTTGCTCCGGTTAAAATTTTAAGAAATGCCAAATCTTTGGATAATGTAAAAGAAATCGATAAAATTTTGAAAAGCGCCGCAAAATACAATAACTGCAGTTTGGAAAACATTTGCGAAAGCGCTGATATAGACATGCACAGTTATTTTAAAATGTTGCATTCCTTTTTGGATTTGAGAACCTACAACAGTGTGGATCAAGTCGTTAACAATGCTACGGAGCTTGGCTTTTCCAACAAGCCTTCCAACTACAAGATTCGCGTTTTATATTACTATTATGTGGATGAAGTGGGCTTAAATTACGTTTATTACAGGGAAGCTTTCTACGATTCGGCAATTGAACAGATGCACAAACTTCTGATAGACGTGGTTACGGAAATTGTATCCTCCGATGAAAACAAATTTGAAAAAAACTATTTTGAAAATGCTCTGGATTCAAATGTTGAAAAGCTTTTGAAAAAAGACCTCAAAAACAAAGCCGACTATCTTAAAAAGAGCGGCCTTTTCGGCGACAGAAGCGATGAAGATTTCTTGATTTTGTCTGAAAAGGTTCAACTGCGCAGATATTCGGCAAACGATATAATAATAAAAGAAGGCACGGCAAGCCACAGCATAGGCATTCTTATAGAAGGAATGTTGGAAGAAAGCCGTGTTGATATGGATGGTATAGTCCATACCATCAGATTATGTAAACCATTCACTTTAATTTCAATCGAGGGACTTTTTGATGAAAATGTGCTCTCTTCAACCTTAAGCGCATACAGTGACGAAGCAAAAGTACTGTTTATCGAGCGTCCGGATATCTACAATTTCCTAAGCAGTTCTCCGGATACTTGGTCCAAGCTTTTGAAAGCTTGCAATGACAGCCTTGTAACCATGAAAAAGCTATGGACATCACAATAAAATTCAAACAAAAAGAGGCGAAGAGATTAATTCTTCGCCTCTTTCTAAAGGATTATCCAAATGTATAAATCTTGTAATCTATTTATTCAACGGATTCTGTTCTGTAAACGAATTTAACGTTTCCATCCATTCCTTCACCTGACTGAGTAAATGACTTATACTCTTTTGAAAGGTTAAATGTTGCCTTTGCTCTTTCGATAAGGTTTGAAACATCTCCGTCCAAAAGGTCAACAATTTTATCGATACCCTCTTCTTTGAACTTCTTAAGTCCGTCGCTTAACTGCATAGAACCGTCTTTAAGTGCTCCGACACCTTCCTGTAATGCAGGCATTCCGTCTTTCATTGTGAAGATACCGTCGTAGAGTTTTGCGATACCGTCAGCAACCTGTTTTGTTCCCGCATCGAGATTTGTTGCGCCTGCTGCCGCCTGACTTACTCCGTCTGTGTATGATTTAAGTCCCGTATAGAACTGATTGTAAGAGTTAAGTGCTGTAAGTGCATCTGTGTTAATTGAGCTTTGTGCAAGGCTTAAGCAAAGTGCATTGATTGCTGCCTGACCTTCGGCTGTCTGAGCTGTCTGTGTTGCTGTCTGAAGTCCCTGAGCGTATGGGGCATATGCTGCATAAGTTGATGGGTCTGCTGCATACATTTGCGCATACTGCAATGTCTCGCCGATTTCAGCAAATGCCTGCTCTTTTGTTTCACCTGCGCCTAATTTCTGAGCCAACATAAGCTTAACTGCAGGGAACTGTGCTGATGGAATGCCGTTGTTTGTAAGCTGTTCCTCAAGGCCGTTGTTACCAAGCTGTACAAGTGCTGCTTTTTGTGCATCTGTTGGGTTAGTCAAAAGTCCACCGATTACCGACTGATAGTTATCGATTGTAAGAGTTTCTCCACCCAGCAAAGCGCCTAATTTTTCCTGAGCGCTTGCAAGAAGTGTGTTAAATACCTGCTCTGCTCCTGCATTTAAAGCATCGTTGTTTGATGCGATTTCATTTAATCCGTCTTTAAGCTGTTCGCTGCCTGCTGTCAAAGTGTTGCTTCCATCAAGTAAAGCACTTACACCATCAGCAAGTCTGTTAACGCCGTCAACCAAAGCATCTGATTTATCAAGAAGTGTTGCAAGTCCGTTGTAAAGTGTTGATGAGCCGTCAACAAGCTGTGTCATAGCATCGTTAATCTGACCTACTTTGTCCTTAAGGTCGTCGATGTTGTTGATCTTAGATGTATCGATTTCAGAGAATACTTCGTTTGTAGCAACAGTGATCGTTGTTGAAAGTGAGAAATCTTTTGCATCTGCTGTAATTTCAACATAATCAGGAACATCTAACTTAGACTCTGCGATACCTAAGTTTTCCTGCATGCCCGGAAGAGCGATACCTGCAACGATTGTTCTGTTGCCGTCGTTAAACATCTTACCGTTTGAAACTTCTACATTTGAGAAGTTGTCATTATCCATAACAAGACCTGTAAGCATTACGAAAGGTACATACATCTTTGTCTGAACACCGTTAATGTCCACATAGTCATACTGATTGTTTTCATAATCGAATCTGATGGTTACTTTACCTGATTTGCCCGCAAGGTTTTCAGCTGAAATAGCCTTGCCGTCAAGTTTGTAAGAAACCTTTAAATTAACAGGAAGGTCTTTTGAGATGTCACCCTGGTAGTAAACGTCGTTACCCTTTGCATCCCAAACCTTCATATTGTCTTCATCCATTGAGTAGCTTGCACTGCCCTTTACTGTTTCAACATTTGAAAGTTCTGTCTTATCTGCGATTTTGTCAGCACCGATTTCATTCTTAATCCAATCGCTGACAATAACCTTTTCAACGCTACCGTCCGCACCTGCGATTACATATACGGTTTCGTCCTTTTCAACATTGTTTGCCGCATTAACCGCATCTGCTTTTTCATCTGCGGTTAATGATTCTTCTTTTGTATCTTTATCTAAATTTCCTGTCAAAGCATATACCGTTGCGCCCGCACCGCTAACTCCCAATGCTACGCAAAGGCCGACAGCTATAGTTTTAATTATTTTATTTTTCATAATTGCACCTCTTTTAATTAAGCCATTGAAGTATCGTTAAATTTGCCGTGTCTGTGTTTCTTGTCATCTTCCGTTTCCATCTTCATTCCCACTGTTGTATGAACAATCACCTTGTGGAAGATCATAAACGCTGCAGGAAGTAAGAAGATTACGCATACCACACTGACTATCGCGCCTCTTGCCATAAGCATACACATCGAGCTTATGATATCCATATCCGAGTAAACGGCTACTCCGAAGGTTGCGGCAAAAAGTCCCGCGCCGGAAACAAGTATTGATGGGATTGATGTGGTTAATGCTGTCATTACCGCATCGCGCTTAGTTGCCCCCAGTCTTGTTTCTTCTTTGTAACGTGTGGTCATAAGTATTGCGTAGTCAACCGTTGCTCCAAGCTGTATCGTACTGATGCAAATCGGTGCGATAAACGGTAGGCTCTGTCCCAAGAAATGCGGCAGGCCAAGGTTAATAAATATGGCAAATTCGATAACCGCAATAAGTATAACCGGGAGAGAAACACTCTTTTGAACAAGTGCAATAATTATAAAGATTGCTGCGATTGAAACAATGTTAACAACCTGGAAGTCGTGGTTTGTAGTTTCAATCATATCTTTCATGCAAGGTGCTTCACCGATAAGCATGCCCTTGCTGTCATAACTTTTAACTATACGATTTAATGAATCTATCTGTACGTTTACTTCATCGCTTGCTACTTTGTATTCCGAATTGATTAAAAGCAATTCCCAATTGTCGCTTTCAACCTTGCTAAGAAGTGAATCCGGGATAAACTCCTTAGGGATTCTCGAACCCACTACAGATTCAAGGCCAAGCACATATTTAACACCGTCAACGTCTTCCATTTCGTCAATCATGTTTCTTACGTTTTCTTCCGGTGTATCGGTGCTTACCAAAACCATATGAGTACTTGCAATGTCGAATTCATCCGAAAGCTTTTCGTTTGCTATAACGTATTTCATGTCTTCCGGAAGGCAACCGCCCATATCATAGTAAACTTCATTGTTTGTGCTGCTATATCCGTAAAGTGCCGGTGCCAAAAGTGCCACAAAAGCAATGGCAAATACCGGGAAGATCTTTGTTATTCCGCGAGACAATTTTGTCATGTTCGGAATAATTGATCTGTGCTTTGTTTTTTGAAGCGGCTTATCAAATACAAGGATAAGTGCCGGAAGTACGGTTACGCATCCAACCACTCCAAGAAGTACGCCTTTTGCCATTACGATACCAAGGTCGGCACCAAGGGTAAATGACATAAAGCAAAGGGCTATAAATCCTGCGATGGTTGTAATTGAACTACCAAGTACCGATGCAAAGGTCTTCTTAATAGCAATCGCCATAGCTTCGTTTCTGTCCGGGTTAAGCTCACGCTGTTCGTTGTAGCTGTGCCATAAGAATATGGAGTAATCCATGGTTACCGCAAGCTGCAATACCGCCGAAAGGGCCTTTGTAATATATGATATTTCCCCTAAGAAGAAGTTTGTTCCAAGGTTTAAAACTATCATCATTCCTATACTTACAAGGAATACGAATGGCACAAGCCAGCCGTCTAAAAGTGCTATCATGGCGATGCATGCAAAAAGTACCGCAAGGCCAACATATACAGGCTCTTCTTGTTCGCAAAGGTCTTTAAGGTCTGTTACCAATGCACTCATGCCCGATACGAAGCACTGTTCGTTGCACACGCTTCTGATATCTCTTATGGCTTCCATTGTTTCTTCATCGGATGTTGCCGTATTGAAGAATACTGCCATAAGTGTTGCATCATCCGTGTTAAATTCGTTGTAGATATTATCCGGTAAAATATCCATCGGTACGGATACATCCGCCAGTGAGCTGTACCAGATAACACTGTCTACATGATCGACTTTTTCGATTTCGCTCTTAAGATTTGCGACATCGCCTGCTTCCATATCCTCTACGATGATGAAGGAAAATGCTCCCTTTCCGAAATCATCCATAAGGATTTGCTGACCTTTTGTAGTATCCATGTCAGCCGGCAGGTAGTTTAACATATCATAATTGATTCTTGTAAATACCATTCCGAGAACCGCCGGAATCATTAGGGCTACCGCAACAATCAAAATAATAATTCGATTCTTGACTACCCCTCTCGCCAATTTCATTCTGAATAATCCTCCTATATATATTTTTTCATAATCTACAGTTAGCACTTGGGGATTCAAGTGGCTAACCATTTGTCATTTGACATTATATAATCAAGGAATAATCATTCATACAGTCAGTTTTTACCCTCGTGTCTGATTTTTTTGCACACAAAAAAAACTGTCTGAAATTCAGACAGTCCCTTGCATGTGCCTAAAAATTATGTTAACTACTATAGCAACATATTGTTGAAGCGAAGCTCACAAAGGCGCTTAACATCATCCATTATATTGTCTTTCATGCCGTTTCCCACCCATTCGATAACTAGGCCGAAACTTAAACATTTATAGTAATTAATAAGGATTTCTTCATCCGCCTCTTTAAGGCCCTGGGCAGCCAAAACTTCCGCAAACTTTTCGTTTGCCTTAATGCTCTCTGCATACTTTCTGACAGCATAGTCGCAAACGGACCAAAGGTTCATTTCCAGGATATCACGGTTTACGGAGTTGAAAATATGAAGAATGGAAACCTTGTTTTTCTTGGCAAATTCAAAAGCAAGTCCAAGGCAATCTTCAATAGATGCAATGTCCGGATATTCTGAAATAATCTGGTTTGTTTCGTCTTTTACAATTTCTTCTATAAGAGCGGGAATGTCCGCAAAATGATAATAAAAAGTATTACGGTTAATGCCGCATTTTTCCACTATTTCCTTAACGGTTATTTGATCTAAAGGCTTTTCAGCAAGCAATTCTCTGAATGTATCTTTTATTGCCGTTTGTGTAAAATTAGCCATAATTCCCTCACTTTTCTTTATACGAGTCCCGCAATTACCAACTGGATATTCTTATCTCCCCTAAATTCGTTAATCTGCGGGTAAAATAAAGCGTTTACTTTAATGTCGTTTTTATCACCCTTTAGGGCTCTTGAAACTTCTGTGTCTCCGAATTTTTCTTTCAGATACTCAGCCGTCTCCACAGCGTCTTCAAACATAACCGCGCTTAAAGACTTGCCTCTTTCGTCTTCTAAGTTAAATCTTAAGAATTGTCCTTCTTTACCCATATGAGCCATCGCTTTAATGCTCACATTCCTTAAGGCAAACACAGGCTTTGGATTGCCGGTTCCAAAAGGCTCAAGCAAATCCAAGCTGTCTATTAAATTAAAATCAATGACAGAAAAAGGAAGTTCCGTATCTATCCATATTTTCTTTATAAGGTCATCATCAGTAAGAGCGCAGTCTAAGTTTAGAGCTTTACTCAAATCCTCAGGAGTCACATCTGCCTTCAAAGTTATTCCCGCAGCCATTTTATGACCGCCGAATTTGGCAAACATGTCCTTATGCTTTTGAAGCTCCTCAAACATGTCGTACTTTTCAATAGAACGGGCAGAACCCTTTATTGTCTTTTCGTCGCCATCGCCGAGGCCTGCAGTTAAGACGATGGTTGGCTTGTAATAATGCTCTTTAATGCGTCCCGCCACAATACCCACTATACTTTCGTGACAGTCCGGAAGATAAACCACAAGGACCTTTTCGTCCTCTCTTCCGTCTAAGATTTCATACGCGGCTTTTAATGCATCTTCCGTCATTTGCTTTCGGTCTTCGTTAAGATTCCTAATGTCACTTGCAAGGCTTATCGCCTTTCGATAATCCGTACAAAGAAGCAGTTCCAACGCTTTGGATGCGGATTCGATGCGTCCGCAAACATTGATACAAGGGCCAAGAACAAAGCCCAGGTGATATGCCTTTATATCGCTTGCGCCTAAGGAATTAACTTCTATCAAAGCCTTAAGTCCGATATTTTCCGTCTTGTTTAGCTGTTTAAGACCTTCTTTGACAAAAATACGGTTTTCATCCTGCAAAGTCACCACATCACCTACAGTTGCAAAGCCCGCAAATTGCAAGAATCGATAAACTCCATTTGGAGAATCTTTTGTAATGGCCTTCTTTTCATAAAGCGCCTCAATAAGCTTATAGGCCACTACCGCTCCGCAGATTTCCTTGTAAGGATATTTGTCGCCTTCAAGCTTCGGGTCTATCAATACATCAGCCTCGGGGAGTTCTTCCTGGGGATTGTGATGGTCTGTTACAATGACTTTCATTCCCTTGCTTTTTGCGTTTTTTATTGCATCCACTGCAGCTATCCCATTATCGCAGGTGATAATAAGATCGACACCGTCAAAAAATGCATTATCCACAAGTCGCTCGTTGATACCGTAACCGTCAATTACCCTGTGAGGCAGGGAATAATCCACATCCCCTCCCAAGCTTTTAAGACCGCTTACCAAAATATATGTGGCGCAAACACCGTCAATATCATAATCTCCCACGATTCTTATTTTCTGCTTTTTATCGATGCTGTCTGATATTATGTCAACCGCATCTTCCATTCCCGAAAGAAGGAAAGGGCTGTACAAATCATCCAAGCCTCCATATAAGTATTTTCTTATATCTTCATCTTGGATAACATCCCTGTTTCTGATAATTCTCGATAAGACCGGGGATATATTGTATTTTTCTCCGATTGCCTTAAAATCGGCTTTTTTTGAATGAATAAACCATTTTGCCATTTATTTTGCCTCAACTAATATATGTCCCCGCCTAACCGGCGGAGACATATTCATTAAACACGAAGTTCTATATCTTTTTCTTTTAATGCCGTTAAAATCTTGTCCATAACTTCCTGAACGTCTTTGTCTTCAAGGCTTCGATCCTTTGCTCTGAATGTAAGAGAATAAGCAACGGATTTGTAACCTTCTTTAATCTGTTCGCCTTCATAAATGTCGAAAAGTTTGTAGCTTTCAAGAAGCTTTCCGCCTTTCTTTGCAAAAATCGCTTCCAAACTTCCCACCAAGATTTCTTTCGGAACAGTCATACTCAAATCCCTTGTGATTGCAGGGAATTTTGCTATTGACTCATATTTTCTGTCAAAGCTTACAACATCATAGATTGTAGGCATGTCGATTACCGCAACATAAGCACGTTCGCCGATGCCGTATTCTTTTGCAACAAGCGGGTGAACCTCACCAAGGAAGCCAACCACATGGCCGTAATATGTGATGTTTGCCTGACGGCCCGGGTGCAAAAAGCTCTTGCCCGCATTCGGATCGTATTCAACTTTTTCAAACATGCCCAGTTTTTCAAAGTATTCTTCCACAACGCCCTTCATTGTAAAGAAGTCGCCGTCACCGTAAAAGCCGAGTGTAAACTGCATTCTTTCATCCGGAAGCTCCGTAATAGGAAGCTGCTTTGGAATATATATATTTGCAAATTCATAAAGCTTAACGTCTTTGTTTCTTCTTGAATAGTTAAGCCCGAGAGACGAAAGCATACCGTTCATGGATGTTGTTCTCATGATTGAGAAATCTTTTCCCAATGGATTAAGAATCTCAATGGCATTTCTAAGATCATCATTTTCAGGCAGCAAAAGTTTGTCATAAACTTTAGGGCTTTCGAATGAATATGTCATAGCCTGTGAGAAGCCGTACATTGCGGCAATATCATGACCGATATTTTCGATATACATCTTATCGCT
>JAEEGH010015565.1_pt1 | contig 16498 bp, 14 predicted proteins | sample 9134181 | NCBI WGS metagenome assembly JAEEGH01 (sample SAMN16246544, study PRJNA631951) | gut metagenome | biome: gut microbiome; feature: rumen; material: DP-attached | host: Bos | place: Iran: Karaj | collected 2018-10
GTACTATTCTTTTCTACGCTGAAAAATATGAAAAAGAATTTATGGAATTAGCAGATAAAATGCCTAATATCAAGCAATTTATTGGTTTCGCTAGAGAAGAAGATGAAGGAAAATTTTTATCATATAATAAACTTAAAGAAAAGGGTAGAGAGATATATTCTAATGGAAATAACGAATATGATAAATTGGCTACCAAGGACAATGAGCTAAAATTACTTGTATATACTTCTGGGACGACAGGTATCGCTAAAGGAGTTATGCTTACAGAACATAATTTAATAAGTTGTGTTTATCATGGCTTAAGAGTAGCAAATATTTTTACAAGATGCTTGTCTGTTTTACCTTATAATCATACTTATGAGTCAACTTGTGGAATATTAATAGCAATACAAAGACGAGCAACTCTTTGTATAAATGAGAATTTAAGAACAGTTGAAAAGAATTTAAAATTCTATAAACCTGATTATATATTACTTGTTCCTGCCTTCGCAGAAGCTTTTTATAAAAAGATATGGAGCACTGCTGAAAAGTCTGGAAAAGCCGGCGCTTTAAAAGTAATGATAGCTATTAGTAATGCGCTTAGGAAGGTTGGAATAGACGTAAGAAGGAAATTGTTTAAATCAGTTCTTGAAGCTTTTGGTGGTAATTTAATTGAGATAGTTTGCGGGGGTGCACCTTTAAGACCTGAACTTGCTAAGTTTTTTGAGTCTATTGGAATAATTTTAATAAATGGTTATGGAATTACAGAATGTTCTCCGTTAGTTAGTGTAAACCAACTTAAATTTAATGATCCAGCAACTGTTGGTGTTATACTTCCTTGCTGTGAAGTAAAAATTGAAAATAAGAATGAAAATGGAGAAGGGGAAATCTGTGTTAAAGGCGATATAGTAATGTTAGGTTACTATAAAAGACCAGATCTTACTGCAGAAGTATTAAAAGATGGTTGGTTTAATACTGGAGACTATGGTAAGATAAACGAAAAAGGTCAGCTCATGATAACTGGTAGGAAGAAGAACCTTATTGTTTTAGAGAATGGTAAGAATATTTTCCCTGAGGAACTTGAACTTTATATATCTTCAATTTCATATATTTCTGAGGTTGTTGTATATGGAGTTAAGGATGAAAATGGTTCTGAAACTGGTCTTTGTGCTGAAGTTGTATTAAATGAAGAGACAGTTAAAGATTTAGGAATAGAAGATGTTGAAGCTACTGTAAGAGCGGATATTGCTAAAGTTTGCGCAAAGCTACCGTTCTATAAGAGAATTTCAAGGGTAGTTATAAGAAAAGAAGCTTTTGAAAAGACTACTACTAATAAGATTAAGAGAGCGAAAGTTGGACAAAACCAACAATAGAAATTATTGACATTATTATAGATACTAGAGTATAATAATAACATAAGGCGAAAGCCTATAAATGTTCTGTTCATAAAAAAAGAAAAAGCGAGGGTCTCAGCCTCGCTTTTTCTTTGATAAAATTACATACACACCTCAATAAGAAGTATGTAAAATAAAATTACCAAAAGAGTTATTTTTAGTGCTCTGTTCATTATTATACCTCCTTTCTTTAATATTTGGTATAAAATACCATAAATGGAATATATCACAAGCTAAATTCACAATTTGTCGAAAAATATTAAATATTAAAAATTTTTTTTAAAATATTTTTGAGATAAAAAAATGGCAAATAATATTGATATTATCTGCATAAACAAATATAATAGTATGAGTGATTTTTTGGAAAGTAGGTTTTAAGATGATAAAAAAATTAGCAAAATGTATAAGACAATATAAAACTACGACATTACTTGCACCTACATATGTAAGTATTGAAGTAGTGTTAGAGGTAATAATTCCTCTTTTAATGGCGAGTTTAATAGATAAGGGCATTGATGCAGGAAATATGAACGAGATAATAAAGTATGGAATAATACTAGTTATTTTGTCATTTTTTTCGTTATTGTTTGGAATTTTGGCAGGTAGAGCAGCAGCAAAGGCTTCAACTGGATTTGCTGCAAATTTAAGACATGATATGTACTACAATATCCAAAATTTTTCTTTTAGTAATATAGATAAATTTTCAACATCTAGTATTATAACAAGACTTACGACAGACGTTACTAATGTTCAAATGGCATTCCAAATGATTATTAGAGTAGCAGTAAGAGCACCGCTAATGCTTATATTTTCTTTGGTTATGGCTATGTATATAAACTTAAAAATATCGCTTATATTTTTAGCTGCAATTCCTATACTAGGATTTGGGCTATGTTTTATTGCTATGAAAGCGCATCCTATTTTTGAGCGAGTATTTAAGACCTATGATAAATTAAATAATGTTGTTCAAGAAAATTTACATGGAATTAGAGTAGTAAAATCGTATGTAAGAGAAGATTTTGAGGAAAATAAGTTTAATACTGTATCTGGCGAAATATATAAAGACTTTGTAAAGGCTGAAAAATTAGTAGCATTAAATGCACCTCTTATGGAGTTTGTTATTTATTCTTGTATGTTGCTTATTTCTTGGTTTGCAGCAAGACTAATTGTTGCAGGAGATCTTACGACTGGAAGTCTTATGACTTTAATTACATACATAATGCAAATTCTAATTAGTCTTATGATGTTATCTATAATATTAATAATTATTACTATTTCACGAGCTTCTGCTGAAAGGGTATGTGAGATTTTATCTGAAGAAACAGATATTAAAAATCCTAAAGATCCGGTGCTTTATGTACAAGATGGAAGTGTTAAGTTTGAAAATGTTAGCTTTAGTTATGCAAAAGATAAGAAAAAGCTTTGTTTAGCTAAGGTTAATCTAGATATAAAATCTGGAGAAACAGTAGGAATTTTAGGTGGTACTGGTTCGTCTAAAACGACTCTTGTTCAACTAATTCCTAGGTTGTACGATGCAACTAAAGGAAAAGTTTTAGTTGGTGGAATTGACGTGCAAAAGTATGATATTGAAACTCTTCGTAATGCGGTTTCTATGGTTCTACAAAAAAATGAGTTGTTTGCGGGAACAATAAAAGAAAACTTAAGATGGGGAAATGAAAACGCAACTGATGATGAGATAAAAGAAGTATGTAAGCTTGCTTGTGCGGATGAGTTTATAGAGAAATTCCCAGATAAATATGATACTCATATAGAACAAGGCGGAACTAATGTTTCTGGCGGTCAGAAACAAAGGTTATGTATTGCTAGAGCATTGCTTAAGAAACCGAAAATCTTAATTTTAGACGATTCTACTAGTGCGGTAGATACAAAGACAGATAGCCTTATACGGAAGGCTTTTTCAGAGTACATACCAGAAACAACTAAGTTTATTATCGCTCAACGTGTAAGCTCTGTTATGAATTCAGATAAGATTATAATTTTAGATGAAGGAAGAGTTGTAGCTGTTGGAACACATGATGAATTATTAAGAACTAATAAAATTTATCAAGATGTTTATTATTCTCAAATGGAAAGGGGTGTGAGTGATGCCAAGAGGTAGAAGGCCAGGTGGTTTTGACGGATTAAAAAAGCTAAATAAAAATACAATAAGAAGATTATTATCATATATAACAGGTACATATAAAGTGTTACTTGGAGTAGTTTTAGTATGTATTTTAGCAGGTGCAGTTGCTGGAGTATTAGGTTCACTTTTCTTACAGGTATTAATTGATGATTATATCGCACCACTCGCATTAGAAGCAAATCCTGTATTTACTGGATTGCTTAAGGCAATTTTAATTATGGGTGGAATATATCTAATAGGTATTTTTTCAACGTTCTTACAAACTAGAATTATGGCAGTAATTACACAGGGAATTTTGAAGAAAATTAGAGACGATATGTTTTCTCACATGGAAACGTTACCTATAAAGTATTTTGATACTCATGCTTATGGAGATATAATGAGTATTTATACAAACGATACAGATGCTTTAAGAGAGATGATATCTCAAAGTGTTCCACAAGTTTTTTCTTCATTAATAACGATAGTAACAGTGTTTGCAGCTATGATTTATCTTAGCCCATGGCTTACATTGATGGTTTTAGTAATAATTGGTTTAATGTTTTTTACGACTTCTCAAATTGGAAGTAAATCTGCCAAATATTTTATGAAACAACAAGAATCACTTGGAAGTTTGAATGGTTATATTGAAGAGTTAATCAATGGTCAGAAGGTTGTAAAAGTTTTCTGCCATGAAGAACAAGCAAAAGCCGAGTTTGATAGACGTAATGAAATATTAAGGGAAAATGCAGATAAGGCCAATAAGTATTCAATTATTTTAATGCCGGTTATTGCTAATCTTGGCAACTTGCAATATGTATTAATAGCAATTGTCGGTGGTGCATTAGCAATAAATGGAGTAAATGCGTTAACCTTAGGAGCAATAGCATCGTTTTTAAATTTAAGTAAGAGCTTTATAAGACCAATAAGCCAAGTAGCCCAACAAATAAGTTATATAGCAATGGCACTAGCTGGAGCAGAGAGAATTTTTAGCCTTATTGATGAGGAGTCTGAAAAAGATGAGGGATATGTAACATTAGTTAATGCAAAATATAATAAAGAGGGTCATTTAATTGAGTCTAAAAAGCGTACTGGAATTTGGGCTTGGAAACATCCTCATAAAGATGGCACAACTACCTATGTTGAATTGAAAGGTGATGTACGTTTCTTTGATGTAGATTTTGGGTATGAAGAAAATAAATTAGTTTTGCATGATATAGAATTATTCGCAGAGCCTGGTCAAAAGGTCGCTTTTGTTGGAGCTACAGGTGCGGGCAAAACAACAATTACAAATCTTATTAATAGATTTTATGATTTAGCCGATGGAAAAATTAGATATGATGGGGTTAATATAAATAAGATAAAGAAAAGCGACTTAAGGCGTTCTTTAGGAATTGTTTTACAAGATACTCATTTGTTTACTGGTACAATTATGGAAAATATTCGATATGGTAAATTAGATGCAAGTAATGCTGAAGTTGTTAAGGCTGCAAAGCTTGCTAATGCAGATGGCTTTATAAATAGACTTCCTAATGGATATAATACTGTTATAACAGGAGATGGTGCAAACTTATCTCAAGGCCAAAGACAGCTAATTGCAATAGCCAGAGCAGCAGTTGCAGACCCACCGGTTATGATTTTAGATGAGGCAACGTCAAGCATAGATACAAGAACAGAATCAATAGTTCAAAAGGGTATGGATTCGCTTATGAAAGGAAGAACAGTTTTTGTAATTGCTCATAGACTTTCTACAGTCCAGAACTCGGATGTTATTATGGTATTAGAGCATGGAAGAATAATAGAACGTGGTACTCACGAAAAATTACTTAGTGAGCAAGGCAAGTATTATCAATTGTATACAGGAGTGTTTGAATTAGAATAATTGTATAAGGAAGGGATAATATGGACGAACTAGTACATCCTTGGGAAAAAGAAAATAAAGTTAAGCGGGATATTGGTAGGGCCATAATGGTCGGTATAGGCGCTTTTATCATGGGTCTTAACCTAAATAGCTTTGTATATTTTGGTGGACTTATCCCTGGAGGTTTCGTTGGAATTGCAATTTTACTTCAAAAGCTTTTTGATACGTTTTTAAATATTTATGTTCCATATAGCTTTATAAATATTCCATTAAACCTTATTTTAGCGGTTATATGTTTTAAGTATATAGGAAAACGATTTGCAATTTTATCTATTGTAAGCATAGTGTTAACAGGTTTAGTTGTAGATTTATTTCCTCATTACGAAATAACCGGTGATTTATTGCTTACCTCAGTTTTTGGTGGAATAATTAATGGACTTGCTATAGCGATATGCTTAAATGCTGAAGCTACAACTGGTGGAACAGATTTTATTTCTGCACTATGTTCTAAAAAGTATGGAATAGATGCTTTTAATTATATTTTACTGGGTAATATTGCGTTACTTACCATTGCAGGTCTTGTATATGGTTGGGAAAAAGCATTATACTCTATAATTTATCAATATGTAGGTACTGAAGTAATTCACTTGATATATAGAAGATACCAAAAGCAGACTTTGTTTATAATTACGGACAAGCCAGATGAGGTATATAAAGAAATAAGAGAGACTACAAACCATGGAGCAACACTTTTTAAGGGCAAAGGACTATACAAAGGTGGAGAAAAGAATTTGGTATATTCGGTTGTGGCTGGAGATGAGATGTATTTGGTTATAAAGAATATAAAAAAAGCAGATCCAGATGCGTTTATTGATGTTATTAATTCAAATAGAGTAGAAGGCTGGTTTTTCCAGCGTCCGACTACGTAAATCATAATAAGGAAAGCTGTTATAAAACTTCTAAGATGATCAATTTCTGAAATTAAAAAGGCACCGGTAGCACCGGTGTCTTTTTGTATAAAAAGTGCACATAATTAGTTGAAAAAAACTGAGAGTGTGATATAATATAATGCGCGTTTAAACATATATTAAAGATCTTTTGTAAGAGAACTGGACGTTTTAAATATAAGTTGGTACTGGGCTTGGGTATCGACATTATATACAACATAATGAATTTGTGAAAGGTGGATGTCGGAATGAAAAATAGTCGTGCTTTTGTTTGCTGGCTACTGATTATTTTGGTGGTTATCCTGAGTCTGGGTTTGCAGGGGTGCAATACCAGCATTGCTGTAAAGCTTAAGGAAGCTACATGCCCTGTTTGTGGTAGACAGATGGAATACAAATGCACCTATTGTGAATCTATTGCTGAGAAGCAACTAGGAAATAGCGAGATACATGTGGACAGTATTGAAAAATGCCAGCATCCGCGCACTGAGCGGGAAGTCCTTATTGATGAGTGGAAGTCCTACCCGACACATGTTTTTGAAAAAAATGTGTGCTACACATATACTGTGGATAGAATTTACAAATGCAATAAGTGTGGGGAAGATATATGGGTAACCCTCAAAGAGTTCGAGATTTCTCATAATTTCAATGAAAACGGCGAATGCATCGAATGCGGATACACTAAAATTTCATAAACATTACAATACACCGGCAGCCCCCGGTGTATTATTTTACAAAAAAATATTTATTATTTTAATATTGCGGAAATGGTACTATTATGCAATATTAGAAGAATAAGGACAAGCTGTATACATAACTAGTTGCAAAAAAAATAATAATGTGGTATAATGATAATGTCTGAAAAAATAGATTTAATCTCCCTTGTAAGGGAGATGGATGTTTAATATATCCTTTTCATTGGAATCCGATGGGGCTGACATCGGTTTATATAAAAAAATAATGAAAGGAGGACGTTCTAAAATGAAGAGACGTCCCATTTTGACAATTATCCTGGTTATCCTGTGCCTGGCCCTGCTGGGCCACGTGGTTTGGTGCCTCGTGCATCATATCCACGGTGAGAAGGCCGAACCCGTGTGCTCCGTTTGCGGGAAGGTCGAAGCCGAATGCGACTGCAAAGTTGTTATCGACGGTCTGCGCAAGCAGCTGTCCGATCTTCAGCTCGCACGCACTGCCCCGGATCTGAATCTCATCGACGACTGCCAGCACATCCACTACGACATCAACGAATTGGTGGACTATACCTCCGACCCGATTATCGTCGGTACGGAGGACGCCTGTGTAGAATATCATATCTACGCAGGGGCGAAGTGCGGCGATTGTGGTGAGACTATATGGGTGGCGACGAGGACCACGGTAGAACCGGGTCATGACTTCGGGGACGATGACGTGTGCGATCGGTGTGGCTACAAAAAGCCGCCCGAGCCGGAAAAGATTATCATTTACGTTCCGGTGACTCCGCAGCCGACTCCCGAACCTACCCCCGAACCCACTCCGGAGCCCACGCCTGAACCCACGCCCGAACCCACCGCTGAACCCACGCCTACCCCCACCGCTGAGCCCACGCCTACCCCCACCGCTGAACCCACGCCTACCCCCACCGCTGAACCCACGCCTACCCCCACCGCTGAGCCCTGCAAGCACAAGCATACTCGTTATGAGTATAGCGAATGGGAGTGCCAGGGAGTATATCCCGATGCTCCTGAAGATGGGCATATCATCTCCCGCCTGGTTTACACCTATTGTAAGGACTGCGGGATTCTGCTCGGCGTAGAGCAGGAGTCCAAGCTGGAGCGCCATGACTTCAACCGCTACGGAGAATGCAAAATCTGCGGTTACAAGCCGCAGCCCTCTGGTGGATGGAATCCGCCTTCCGGCTGGAACCCCAACCCCAGGCGTCCTCTTGGTGAGGATGAAGGTACCGCTCCCGGCACCATCGGTGGTGAATCCTACGAGGATCCCGGAGTCCCTGGCAAGCCGACTGAGTCCTACGAGGACCCCGGAGTCCCTGGCAAGCCGACTGAGTCCTACGAGGACCAGGGTGGAGCAGGAAAGCCGATTGAGTCCTACGAGGACCAGGGTGGAGCAGGAAAGCCGATTGAGTCCTATGAGGACCAGGGTGGAGCAGGAAAGCCGATTGAGTCCTATGAGGACCAGGGTGGCGCTGGTAAGCCGATTGAGTCCTTTACGGACCAGGGTGGCACCGGAAAGCCCATTGAGTCCTTTACGGATCAGGGTGGCGCTGGTAAGCCCGTTGAGGGCTACACCGATACCGGTGCTGCCGGTACCCCGGCTGGTGGCAGCGGGGCTCCCCTTCTCGGGGAGGATGGAGGAGAAGCTACGGGTTCCATGTTCGAAGACGACGGGACCCCCGGCACCCCCATCAACTAACTCGTCCCCCCCGAAAAGGGGGGGATATAATCCCCCACCTCTTTTTCGGGGGTTAGATGCATATTTGTCCCACCTGGGGACCTTGGCCTACGGGCCTCGTACTAAAGACACCGGCAGCCCCCGGTGTCTTTTTTTGCTTATTTTTCCTAAAGGAATTTAAATATATTTAAAGAAATAGATACTAAAGAGGTAGATTTTATGAAAAAACTAATGATTATAATTGTGTTTATTATAAATATAATTTCATTTACATATGCTACTACAGATTTTAGAGGGACATGGGTTGCTACCGTATATAATTTGGATTATCCGTCAAATCAAACGACTGATTCTTTTAAGTTAAAAGCCGAAGCAATTTCTATTTTAAATAATGCAAAGGATATGGGACTAAATGCTGTTTTTTTACAAGTTCGTCCTTCAACTGATTCTTTTTATAAGTCTAACATTTTCCCATGGAGTAAGTATTTAACTGGGAATAGTGGAATAGCCCCTAATAATAATTTTGATCCTCTTAAATTTTGGGTGGAAGAAGCTCATAAAAGGGGAATAGAGTTACATGCATGGATAAATCCATATAGAATAACTAAAAATGGAGATGAAGAATATAATTTAATATCTAAAAATTCTCCTGCTAAACTGCACCCTGAATATGTAGTTAAATATTCTGACGGAAATTATTACTTTAATCCGGGCGTTCCTGAGGTTAGAAAATTAGTTGTAAATGGAGTTTTAGAAATAATTAATAACTATAATGTTGATGGAATTCATCTAGATGATTATTTTTATCCCGGAACTGATTTTGATGATTTAGAGACATATAAAAAATATGGTAAAAATTTTTCTAATATTGATGACTGGAGAAGAAATAATGTTAATTTACTAGTTAAAGAATTAAGTGAAGAAATCAATAAAGTAAATAAAGATATTATTTTTGGAATAAGTCCAGCTGGAATTTGGGCAAATAGTAAAAATAACTCACTCGGAAGTAATACAAATGGTACAGAATCGTATTATTCTCACTATGCAGATACTAGAAAATGGGCTATGGATGGTATAATAGACTATATTGCTCCACAAATATATTGGGAACGTGGAAATAAATATGCGGATTATATTACTTTAGTTAATTGGTGGGCAGATGTTGTTAAAAATGGTACAACTAAGCTATATATAGGGCTGGCGGATTACAGAACTGTTGATGCTAAGAAAGATAGTGTATGGTATAATGGAAAAGAAATAGCTGAGGAGATGAAAATTAATAGTGAGAGTAAAATTATTTCAGGGGAAATTCATTATAGGTATTCTTCACTTATTCAAGATAAGTCATTAAACAATTTATTAAAGAATAAATATAAAAATAATGATATAATAGTTTATGCAAAAGATAAGAAGGTTAAGTTTGATGAAGTACCTTTTATTGAAAATAATAGGACGTTAGTTCCTTTAAGAGCGATATTTGAAGCATTAGGGGCTACGGTTAATTGGGAAGATAATATAGTTACTGCTAAAAAAGGAAATACGACTATTTCAATAAAAATAGGTAGTAAAGAGATGGTAGTAAATAATAAAAGTGTGAGATTGGATGTTGTGGCTAAAATAAAAAATAATAGAACTTTTGTGCCACTTAGGGCTGTTTCAGAGGCTTTTAATAATAAAGTTGAATGGGATGGAGAAAATAGAGTTATAACAATAAAATAAGGAGGAGTTATGAAATATATTAAGTTTAGTATTTTTGAAGAACACTCAGATATAATAAAACACGGAATTACCGAAAGAGGTTTAGACTTTATGCATGTAGATTATAATTCTGAGACTTTTAAGGATAGTAAAGTTGAACTTGCAAAAGAATTAGGAGTTTTGGAACCAGATTTGTTTTTTATTAATCAAGTTCATGATAAAAATATTAGAGATATAAAAGAGGGGTCTATTAATAATATTGAGGACTACGATGGACTTATAACAGATATTCCAGGGAAAGTACTTTGTACTTGTTATGCAGATTGTGTACCGTTATTATTTTTTGACCCTGTTAAAAAGGTAGTTGCGTCAATCCATTCCGGATGGAAGGGTACGATTAAATTTATAGGTTTAGAAGCTGTTAATAAGATGAAAAATGATTATGGTTGTAATCCTAAAGATATTTTAGTAGGAATAGGTCCGTCTATTGGGCCTTGTTGTTTTGAGGTTAAGGAAGATACATATAGCGAATTTAAGAAAAAGCTATCTATTGGTGCTTTTGAAGATGATGGAAAGTTATTTGTAGATTTATGGAATGCAAATATTTATATGCTAACGCAAGCAGGTATTAAGAGAGAAAATATAGAGTGTAAGGGAATTTGTACGTCTTGTCATTCAGATAGGTTTTATTCATATAGAAAAGGAGATAAAGATAGCGGAAGATTTACTGCGTTCATAATGTTGCAATAAAAAAGAGGCATAGCCTCTTTTTCATTTTATTAATTTTAATTATTCCTCTAATTTAGTACCACAAGCGGAACAGAAAGTAGCATCTTTCGCAAGTTTTGCATCACAATAAGGACATTTAGTTGGAGCTGGTTTTTCAGGTTCTTCTTCAATAATAGGGTCTTGTTCAGCACCACATTTTGAGCAGTATCTATCTTCCTTAGCAATTTCAGCTTCACAAACATTACATTGTTTCATTTTTTTCATTTCTAAAATTTTAGTACGCATTTCTTGAACAGAAGTCTCAGATTCTTCAATTTCTTTACATAAATCAGCGAAGTCAGCATAGTTAGATTCACCAGCTTTATAATCTTCGTAAACAGCAGCACCGATTTCTTGAAGTTTTTCAGAGATTTTATCGTTTTCACTAGCTATTTGCATTCTGAGTTTTGCTTCTTCAATTAATTTCCCAGAACGCTCTGTTGCAACTTTATATGTCTTTGAGAAAGTTTTAGATACTTTTTTTCCAAACAAATTCAATTTTTCATTTAATTCCATAATTACATACCTCCTTGGATATATTTCATTACTATTTTATTATAAATTGTTAATAATATCAAGCAATTTTGCTAAATCTTTCTAAAATATATCGTATTATATCATCATAATTATCCGATTTTACCTTTATAAAAATATTGGGATCAAAAGATATCCATGCTATTAAATCGTTTTCTAAAGAGTTATCCATCACTGCACTTATAATGTTTACGGCATCTAGTGGATCTTTTAATACATAACTCCATTCTGAAGTATTAGCATCTGTTAACATATCTTTTTCAAAGTATTTAGTTAAAAATTCATTTATCATATTTTTTTTATCTGATACTAGATTTATTGTTATAGCCATAGTGGTCACTACCTTTCAATATATGTTTTCAACACATTTATGTGAAAACCTTTAGGAAAAGTCTGGACTTTTAATATACGTCAATGAGTTTAAATATTGGAAAAATGCCTTGGTTGTGAGGAAGTGGGAAGAAAGAGAGTACACCGTATACATAATTAGTTGCCGGAAAGGTAATAATATGGTATAATAATAGTATCTGAGAAATTCAGATTAATCTCCCTTGTAAGGGAGATGGACGTAGCGAAACACCTTTCTGACTAGCAGTGTTGGGCTTGAACACTGCTTCATATATTAATTACTTAATTAAATAGAAAGGGAACGAATGATGAAAAAGTTTTTCTTTGTTCTGGCTATTATCCTGACCCTGACCTTGGCGAGTGCAAATGCCACCGCCGTCGCTACCACCTGCGAGCAGGAGGCCAACGGCTCCTCCTGCTATATCAAGACCATGGCATACATGGATTTTGTGGCTCCGGCAGGAACCAACGCCCTGGTGTACAGGGTATATAAGCAGTATGATAGGTGTATTGCCTATTATACTGGTGACCAACTCGTGGCCGAGTTCGGTCACGACCATCACTCGCACGGGGAATGCCCCCTGTGCGGGTATCAGAACGAGATGGCAGTTGATACTCCTATGGATGATGACCACGTTATCATCGTCCTACCCGAAGATTAAGACCTTGAATTAAAGACATCGGCAGCCCCCGATGTCTTTTTTTTTTTGCTTATTTTTCCTAAAGGAATTTAAATAATCTTTATTGACAAGAAATTTGTAAAATTATACAATACAGTTGTTGTTATAAAATAATAATAGGAGGAATGTTTTATGGCATTTTGTAAAAGTTGTGGTGCAGAAGTACCTGAAGGAACAAAGTTTTGTCAAGCTTGTGGAGCTCCTGTTGAAGAACCTGTAGTGAATAATGATGGGGCTACTCAAAACACATCAAATAGTGCGTCTAATGATAAAATAATGGCTGTATTAGCGTATTTGGGGTTGTTAGTTTTAGTTCCAATATTAGCTGGTAAAGATTCTAAGTTTGTTAAATTTCATGCTAATCAAGGTTTGGTATTGATTATAGCTTATATTATTTTAACTGTTGCATGTAATGTAATTGGTGTAATGACTGCTGCTTTTGATATTTATGTTATAGGACTTGCATTAGGTCTTGTTGCTTGGGCAGTTAATATTTGTTTAGTTGTATTTGCCATAATGGGTATAATCAATGCTGCAAATGGAGAAGAAAAAGAATTACCTATAATTGGTCAATATAAATTATTAAAATAATCTTGTAACTTTAAGAGTTCATTATCTGTGCCATACAGATATGGACTCTTTTGTTTTAGTTAGAGATAAAGTAAATAGTTGAATTTTGTAGAATGCTATTGTATAATTCTTTTGGGAGAGATTATGCATGGAAAATGAAGAAAAATTAGAGTTTATAGAGACCCTACTGGGGTTACCTATGTGCAGTTTAAGTGAAGATACTTTTCTTATAGATATTGAGACATGGAATATGGATACTATGATAGATTTTCAGAATGAGCTTTTAAATATGGGAAAAGATATATCTATAGAAGAGCTACAAGAATGTGAAAGAGTTATAGAGCTTTTGAGATTATTTGGACCTGACGAGGAGGAATTTTAATGAATGTAGCTATTATAATAGCTGGTGGCAAGGGTATTAGGACTCATCAAGATGTACCTAAACAGTTTTTAAATGTGAATAATAAACCTATTATTGTTTATACAATGGAGGCTTTTCAAAACCATCCAGATATTGATGCTATTGAAGTTGTATGCTTAGAAGGTTGGGAAGAGATATTAAAGGCGTATGCTAATCAGTATAAGATTTCGAAGTTAAAATGGGTTACTATCGGTGGCCTAAATGGGCAAGATTCTATTAGAAATGGACTAGAATATATAAAGGATGAAGTAAAAGACGATGACATTGTTCTTATTCATGATGCTGTAAGACCTATGGTTTCTACAGATATTATCTCGGATTGTATTGTAAAAACTAGAAAATATGGTAATGCTACCGCAGTTATTCCTTGTAACGAAGCAATGCTTCTTACTGAAAATCATACAGATTCTACTTCTCAAGTATCTCGTGATACGATTTTAAGGACTCAAACTCCTCAAGGGTTCAAGTATGGTCTTTTAGTAGATGCTCATAAGGAAGCGCTTGAAAAAGGGATAGTTTCTTCTGTTGCTTCATGTACGATGATGGTTGAATTGGGTAAGAAGGTTTATTTTAGTATTGGTTCTGAAAAGAATTTTAAACTTACTACATCTGATGATATAGATATTTTTAAAGCATTACTAAGAGCAGAAAAGGATGAGTGGCGTAGATGATTAATGAGTTATACCAAAATGATTTGGAATCTATATTTTCATGTGATTTACCTTGGAACAATTTGAGTGGGAAAAATATTTTAGTTACTGGCGGTACTGGACTTATCGGGTCTTGTATTATTGATGTGCTTATGAAACTTAATGATGTTAATGTATTTTGTATGGGAAGAAGTTTAGAAAAGGCTAAAAATAGATTTAAAGATTATTTTGATAATCCAAGATTTAATTTTATTTGTCACGATATAACGAATAAATTAGATTTAGATATTGATTTTGATTATATTATTCATGCTGCAAGTGGTGCCCACCCAGCTGAATTTAATAATAGACCTGTTGAAACGATGACAGGAAATTTTATTGGGACGTTTAATTTACTTAAATATGGAAAAGTACATAATATGAAAAGATTTGTATATATATCTTCTGGTGAGGTCTATGGCGCAGCTTCTAGTGAAGTAGATAGCTTTAGTGAAGAATATAGCGGTTACGTTGATTGTACCAAAGTAAGAGCTTGTTATCCATCTTCTAAAAGGGCCTCTGAAACTCTTTTAGAGTCTTTTATTAGTGAATATGATATTGACGGAGTTATTGCTAGACCTTGCCATGTTTTTGGGCCTACTATGACAAGCGAAGATAGTAGAGTAGTCGCAGAGTTTATTAGATATGCGGTAAATGGTACGGATATTATATTAAGGAGTCGTGGCAATCAAATGCGTTCGTATTTGTACGTAGTAGATGCAGTTCTTGCTATTTTTTATGTATTGTTTAAGGGGTTAAATAAAGAGGGCTATAATATTTGCGGAAAAGATAGGGTATCTATACGAGAACTTGCGGAGATTATTGCAGATATATCTAATGGTAAAGTTGTTGCAGAAAATGATATAGATGTTAGAGAAAGAGCGATTTTAAATTGTGATAAATTGTATAATTTGGGCTTTAGGGAAAATAATAGTTTAAGAGGTGGATTAGAAAAGACAATTAAGATTCTAAGAAACTAAAAAATTCCAAGGGGGGAATTGAATTAGGATGCAAGATGAGGAAAAGTATGTTGTAGATAGTTTTTTAAATAATTTTTCAAAGTATAAAGAAAAAAGAATTGCGTTATATGGTACAGGGGCCAATACTAAGATTATTTTGAATAATGTAAGTGGCTTTAATTTTGTTGGGCTTATGGATGGATTTAAGAATAGTGGGAGTATGTATGGCTTTAATATTTTGGGATATGATGAAGTTAAAAAGTTAAATGTAGAGGTTATAATTATTGTAGCTCGTATTAGCTCTACTAAGCTTATTTATGATAGAATTAAAGATTTCTGTAATGAGAATAATATTCTTGCACTTGATTGTAATGGAAATGATTTAAGCATTGCTAAAGAGGTTTTTAATAGTGAGAATGAGTATTTTGACAGAAATGAAGAAGAGTTAAAAAGCTTAATTGATACTCATGAAATAATTAGTTTTGATGTGTTTGATACTTTAATAACTAGAAAGGTTTTATCTCCAGAGGAAATATATGATATTATTGGAAAAAGGATTTCAGACAATGATTTGAAAAAATTTAGATATTCTGTTGAGCGTTGGTCAGATAATATGAATGTCTATGAGGTATATGATGAGTATAGAAAAACAATTGGTTGTTCGGAAGAAGAAAAGGAAGAGATTATAAAAACTGAGGTGGCTACTGAAAAAGATTTCTTATCTAGAAGAGAAAAAATGGTTGAAATTTTTAATTATGCCGTAAATAAAGGTAAGCCGGTATATTTAATTTCGGATATGGATTTACCAAAAGAAATTTTAGGAGATATACTAAATAGCTTAGATATAAAAGGGTATAAAGATTTGCTTGTTTCTTGTGATTATAGAATGAAAAAAAGAGAAGGTTTGTTTAAGGTTTTTAAGGAAAAAGTCAAAGGTACTTCGTATTTGCATATAGGAGATAGTGAAGATAGTGACGGAATATATGCGAATATGAATGGAATAGACTCCTATTTAATAAAAAATGGGTACGATCTTTTAACTATTTCATCTTATGGTAGTATTTTGGAATATGTAAAAACTCCGTTAGATAACTACATTTTAGGAATTTTTATTGAAAGAGCTTTTAATAATCCTTTTGTTTT
>JAEEGH010015568.1_pt1 | contig 16496 bp, 12 predicted proteins | sample 9134181 | NCBI WGS metagenome assembly JAEEGH01 (sample SAMN16246544, study PRJNA631951) | gut metagenome | biome: gut microbiome; feature: rumen; material: DP-attached | host: Bos | place: Iran: Karaj | collected 2018-10
TGTTCATCCAGGCAGAAGCACCAAGTGTTGTACAAAGAGCGCCCACAGTTGCAATAGATGGAACAACAACTCCACGAAGAGAGCGGATAAAGATGATAAGGAAAATGAGCATTACTACAAACCCAATTGCAATTCGACTAATACACTGGGCTGTTATCTGCTTTTCTTCTTCGTATTCTGTATAAGAAAGTCCAGCCGGACGGATTTCCCATTTATCTGATTTATATTTGTCTGAAGTAAAGATTGCCATAGCAGGAGGAGCAATTTTTTTCATTGCACCATCAAGGTTTTCGGAATACTGTTCAAGGTTTACGATAAGCCAGGTTTCTGTACAATCTTCGCTCACAAGGGAATTAACAAGGCTTTCTCGGCTCATGATGAAGGCTTTTTTCTCTGCGAGCTCTGCCGGATCGGTAGGGATGCCGTCTTCAAAAGGACTTGTTACTTCAAAACCGTCATCTGTTCCAATTGGCAGCGAGAGCTCCATAAGAGAAGTGATGCTGTCTGCATAAGGAACATTGTTCAAAAGTTCATCGCCAAGCTCGTCTATCATGTTCAGAACTTCGGGATCAAATACATCTGTACCCTTTGTTGTGATGTGTGCCATGAGCGAATCGGTTGACCCAAAGATGCTTTCAAAGTGATCCTGATTTACTTTTGTAGTTTCCCAATCGTCAAACCAGTCTTCTTCTCCGTTGTCCAGTTTAAGTCGTGTAAGGCCTAAGCTGCAGACTACAGTTATAACCAGAAGTCCGATTATAAAGCCCCACCGGTGCTTAATTTCAAATCGTCCGAATTTTTCGAACCAGTCGTTTATTTTTTTGACTTGCATTTCTCCTCCAAAATTAATCGTCATCACGAGCGTTAGCGAAGTGATCCATTTTTATGGATTGCTTCGGTCTGCGACCTCGCAATGACAGCTTTTTATTAGTTAGTATGTGCTAACTAAAGATAACACTGTTATCTTAATGATAACAGTGTTATCTTGTCAAGAGAATTTGAGGAATTTTGATAACATTGTTATCAAAATTTGTTGACAAAGTACGTTTTTTGGTTAAAAATATCTTTAAAAGGGCCCTTTTATGCGGTTACTGAGCTTGTCGAAGTACAGGGACCACAGTTATTGAATATGTCAGAAACATCTTTAGACACAAAGAAAAAGCTTCTCGAAAGTGCCAAAAAAGAATTCCTTGAAAAAGGCTTTATGGGTGCCTCCTTGCGTACCATTGCCGCTAATGCAGGGGTTACCACTGGCGCAATGTACCGTCATTTTAAAGATAAAGATGCCTTTTTCTGTGCCCTGGTCGATGAAACAATTGAAACAACAACAAAAGTAATCATGCTTGCAGATTCCACCCATCATGCAGGAGTAGAAGGCCCTCACATGCAGGAGCACTTAAAGCTGGAAGAAAAATCAGTAAAAGAATTTATTGATTACATGTTTGATCATTTTGACATTTATACATTGCTTCTTACAAAAGCAGCCGGCAGCACACACGAACATTTCCAGGAAGAAATCTGCGAACTCTACACAAAAAACTGTGAAGAAACCTTTACCTGGATGTACAAAAGTAAAATCGCAAAAAAGAAAGTCCAGCCAATGACAGTTCACTTTATGGCATCAACAATCATCAATGCCTACTGTGATATAATCCTTCACAATATGTCCAAAAAAGATGCAGCCGCCTACATAAAAGACATCATGGAATTTACGCGAGCCGGCAGTATGTATCTTATGGGTATGAAAAATGGAGTGTAAAAACGATGAAAAAGAATTTACAAATATGTCCGCTGTTTTTAATTCTCATTTTTCTTATAACCTTGAGCTTTTCCAGCTGCAATTTACTTTTTGGTGATTCACAAATTGACAATACCGGCGAACTGGGTGCCTTCTTTTCTGCGACTCAGCTTGTAACAACTGCAACACTCAGAAAAGATATCAGCGGGATTAGTATTTATGAAGTTAAGGAAGATAGTAGTTTAGTTCTTGATTTAAATGGACATACTTTGACTTCAACCTCTCCTTTTCATAATAATGCCGTAATTCTTATCAAAGGAACATTTACCCTTAAAGATAGCGGCACAGGCGGAACTGTAAAAAACGAAGGTAAAAACAGAGCGGTAATAGAAGTAATGCAAACAGGAACTTTGTATATACAACAAAGCATTTATGATTCTATTGGATCAAAAAACATCGTTATAAATGATGGTGCTAAATTGTCAATCTTTGAAGAGTAAAATTATTTAAGGAATAATGACCATCAATCTTGATAGTCATTATTCCTTCTTTTTTTACAACTTCCAGCTTACAGCCTGCTTACGTGAATCTATGAAGCGGGCGTAGATTCCTCCAAGCTTAACAAGGTCGTCGTGTTTACCTTGTTCAACTATGCGGCCTTTGTCTATTACGACAATCTGGTCGGCATTGCGGACAGTCTTTAAGCGGTGAGCAATCATGATAACTGTTTTTTCACGAGTGAGCTCGCGGATGGCTTCCATAAGGTCGCGCTCATTTTCCGGGTCCACGTTTGCAGTAGCTTCATCAAGGATAATGATAGGCGAATCCTTCATGATTGCGCGGGCAATTGAAATACGCTGTTTTTCACCACCACTTAAGCTTGCACCACCTTCGCCGATTACTGTGTCGTAGCCATTAGGAAGAGCAGAGATGAAGTCGTGACAGCAGGCCTTTTTAGCTGCGGCAATAACGCGTTCCATAGAAGCGTCTGGTTCTCCAAAGCGGATGTTATTTGCAATTGTGTCGTGGAATAAATAAACATTCTGGAAGACGAAGCTGAAGTTTTTCATGAGGTCGTCCATGTTGTAGTCTCGTACATCTTCTCCGCCAAGAGTGACTGTTCCCTTGTCTACATCCCAGAAGCGGGCAAGCAGATGACAGAAGGTTGTTTTTCCACCGCCGCTTGGACCGACAATTGCAGTTGTTGTATTGGCCGGAATTTTGAGAGAGATGTTGTCGATAATTTTGCGCTGGTCGTAGGCGAAGTCGATGTTGTGGGCTTCGATGGTGAGGGGCCCTTCAACCTGCGGTTCCTGAGCTTGTCGAAGGACAGGGACCCCGGTTCCATCTATATTCATCGTAGGAAGCTCCAGAATCGCATTTGCTTTACTAACACTCAAATCAATTACTCTCAAAAGTGCAGAATAATTACCGCCGGCTTCGAGGGCATTAAAGAGCATGAAAGAACAAACAAGCATTGTCGCACAGTTTGCAAGGTCCATTGTTCCTGCAAGATAGAAGCTCAAAGAAGCGAGCATCATTGCAACACCGCTAAGCTTGGCAACCAAAGACTGCAAGTTTGAAACAGGAATACAGCGCAATTCCATTTTGATAAGAATCTTAAGACGTTTTTCGATTACAGAGTTTAATTCACGGCGACGTTTTCCTGCAAGGTTATAGGCCTTTACTTCGGCAATTCCCTGAATGTATTCAAGGACTTTTCCAATTTCGGCAGCATCGGCTTTGATTTTTTCTGATGAAACATCGCGGACTGCAAGACGCATAAAAAGATTTACAAATTCAAAAACAGCAAAACCGGCAAGGGCAACAAGTGCAATTCTCCAGTCAAAGAAAAAGAGCATTATAATAATAAGCGCTGTATCAAGCAGCCCCTGGAAAACCATCATAACAGCGCGGGTTGCAACGTCGCTAAGACTTTCCATTGTGTTTGTTGTTACCGAAGTAATTTCGCCAAGGCTGTTCTGATTAAAATAGCCCATTGGCAGGTATCGCAGGTGCTCAGCAATTTCGATTCGTTTTTTTGCACAAGTACGATATCCGCCTTCGCACTGCCACATTGAAGTTACCTTACGAGTGATAATACCTCCAATTACACTTACGCACATAATGGCAAAAGCAAGCCATACAGTTTTCATGTCAAAGGCAACTCCATTAAGAGCGGTATCAATTATACCACGGAGCATTACTGCAACAGCACCAATCCTTAATGCCATGAAAAGAGAATTGAAGATTCCAACAATAATCGAACCGTGAAATTTCTTACGGTTTTCGACATCACAGAATTTAAAGAATTTTATTAAAGTTTCGAACATAATTATTCATCCTTAGCACCAACATGTGCTTCCCACATATCTTTATACAAACCACCTTGTGCAAGCAGTTCCTCGTGTGTTCCCTGACTGTTAATTACGCCGTCTTTGATAACATAGAGTTTATCTGCATCTTTTACTGTAGAAAGGCGGTGTGCAATTACAATAAGAGTTTTTCCTGCAACAAGCTTTGCAACACTCTGCTGAATGATTGCTTCGTTTTCTGGGTCGGTATAGGCAGTTGCTTCATCAAGAATTACGATTGGAGCATCCTTCATCATGGCACGGGCAATTGCAATTCGCTGACGTTCACCGCCACTTAGATGTGTACCGCTTCCACCAACGATTGTGTCAAATCCGTTTTCGAGGGACATGATAAAATCGTAACAGCCGGACTTGCGGGCAACCTCTTCTACATCGGCATCAGTTGCACCTTCGCGACCAAGACGAATGTTTTCGCGTACACTCAAATCAAACAGGAAGTTATCCTGGCTTACATAAGCAACGCGGCGGTTATATTCTTCAAGCGATAAGTTTTTAATGTTAACTCCGCCAATTTCTATGCTACCTGAATCTACATCCCACAAAGAAGCAATTAGTCGTGCAATTGTTGATTTTCCTGAACCACTTGGACCTACAAAGGCGGTATAAGAACCTTGCGGTAAGGTCATGCTCACGCCGTGGAGGATTTCTTTTTTCTCTTCACCTTCAATTCCTTTGTGATAACTAAAGCGAACATCCTTAAGGACAATTGAATTATCAACAGGCTTAGCTGCATCTACAGAAGGACGATCCAGTTCAGGGAGCTTCATGATTGAACCAACTTCACCAAAAATGGCTCCGGCTTTGGCGATATCGTCGTGGTAAGTAAAGGCAATCAAGAACGGTTGAATGGCACTTACTGCAAGAATAATTACTGTTATAAAAAGAGATGCATCTACCATTCCTTTGAAGAACATGTATCCACCAATAGGGATAAGAGAAAAAAGCAGGGATGGGGTAACAACAGTTGCAATGGCATGAGGCCAGATACAGTCGCGCATCCATTCAACATAGCAGGCAGAACCTTCTTTAGCAGCAACAACGAAACGTTCATAAGACGACTTTGATTTTCCGAATGCCTTTATAACTTCAATACCGTTAATGTATTCAACAGCTGTATCGTTGAGCTCTTTTGTTTTTTGGAGTGCGTAATTAAAACGTTTTGTTCCATCTTTGAGCATAAAGCACATTGCAATAACACCCACAGGTAAAACTGCAAAACAGGCAAGGGCAAGTCGCCAGTCTAATGTAAAAAGATAAACAACAAGCGCAATTGAAAGAATGATATTTGAAGTATATTCAGGAACAATATGAGCTAGAGTTGTTTCCATGCTGTCTATACGTTCAATCATGATGTTTTTGAGGGCACCAGACGGCATATCCAGAACAGTTCCAAGCGGAAGTCTTGTAAGCTTATCGCACATTCTTTTTCTGATGTTTCCAAGCAGATTAAAGGTTGCGATATGACTCATGGTTGTGGAAATCATATGAAAGATGATGTTTCCAACCCAGAACAAGGCAACAATTCCGCTTTCACGCAGGAACAAAGACCAGTCACGTACGCCCGCAATAAGCTGCTGAACGATTCGTGCAATCATAAAATATGGCGCAATACAGCACGCCACACTACAAAGGGCAAACAATACACTTAATATGTATTGACCCTTTTTTTCTCCTGCAAATTCAGCAATCCAGCCAACAAGGCTTTTCTTTGCAGGGGCTTTACTTTTAGAGTTTGACATATTTATACCTCTTTTAGAGTTAGCATTTGCTAACTTATATAATATATGTTTTAACTCTAGTTAGCAATGGCTAACTGCTTTATTTATAAAGAATTTAGAAATTAAAATTGCAGTTTGGAGTGAAAATTACTTTTTGGAGTAATCCAGAAGTCTCATTTCATTGTCGCAGCATTCCTTGATAAGCTCTCGGTCATGAGTTACGACAATTATAGTTCTACCTATTGCTTTTAAATCTTTTAGAATCTGACTGATCTGCAGCATGTGTGTGTAATCAAGACCGCTTGTTGGTTCGTCAAAAAGAAGGATTTCACGGCAGCTTGCAATGGCACAGGCAACGGCAACTCTTTGTTTTTGCCCGCCCGAAAGAGATTGAGGATGTCTATAGGCAAATTCTAAAAGATCAAGACTTTTTAAAATCATTAAAGCCTCGTCTTCATTTTCTTCTTTCTGACTGATTAGAATTTCATCAATAACTGTTTCTGCAAAAAGCTGATGATTTACATCCTGCATTACAAGAAAGATTTGCTTTTGTCTTGTACGGCGTTTGCAGATTTTTCCACGGAGGGTGAGAGTTCCTTTTGAACGGCTTCCAAGTCCGCACAGGCAGTTGAGGAAGGTTGTTTTTCCCTCTCCGTTGTTTCCTGTAATTGCAGTTATTTGGCCTATTGGAATTTCCATTTGAGGGATGTTCAGAGCCTGGTAGCCGTTACGATATTTGTAGCGGAAATTTTGGAGGAGGAGAGAATCTTCGTTGGGGCCCTTCGACCCTTCGAGGGCCTCAGGACGACGGAGCCTCAGGGACCCCTGCTCTTCTTGTGGTCCCTGAGCCTGTCGAAGGGCTGTATTTGTTCTCAGTCCCATCTCATGCAATTCTGCTTCCGTGAGAGAATCCATTTTTTTACGGTCAAACTCCCAAAGAATTATTCCGTCTTTTAGGACGACAGTACGGTCGGCAAGATCCCACAAATATGAAAGCCTATGTTCTGCAACAATTATTGTTTTCCCTTCGCTTTTCCATTTTTTCAGAAGTTCGCGAAGGCCTTCTACACTTTTATTATCAAGATTTGCAGACGGTTCATCTAATAAAATTATTTTGTTTCCTGTAACGGCTACAGAGGCGCAGGCAATCTTTTGTTTTTGGCCGCCGCTTAAATCAAAAAGGCTTCGGTTCATTAAAGGTTCAAGGTGCAGCTCTGAGACAGTGCTATCAATTCTTTGTAAAATCTCGCTTTCTTTCATTCCCTGGTTTTCGCAGGCAAAGGCAAGTTCGCTTGTTGTATCAACATTAAAAAACTGGGAGCGGGGATTCTGAAAAACTGTACTGACACTTTTTGCAGTATCATAAAGTTCGGTATGACTAACATCAAAACCATCCACAGTAACAGAGCCTTCAAGCTTGCCCTCAAAAAAGTTTGGAATAAGCCCGTTTATGAGTCGGAGAATTGTAGTCTTTCCACAACCTGAGCCACCTGTAAGAAGGACAAATTCGCCTTTGGCAACAGAAAGATTCACACCTCGAAGACTTCCGTTAGAAATCTTTTCATCAATTCCTCCGGCGGCCCCTTCTGCGCTTGTGTATTCAAAATTTACATTTTTTAATTCAACCATGCTTTGATTCCTTTTCTAAATCTTTTTTACTATGAAAATGCCAGTGATTTTTATTCCAAATTAAATGTGTATGTTCATGGCTATGGATTATTCTATGAGTATGAGTTGTGCCATCATGCGTGTGAGTAAAAACATGTTCGTGCTGATGGCAGTGAGCATGAGATAAAGTATCAATAATTAAAGAAACAATTCCAATAATCATAATTATGAGTGCGATAAAATATTGCATAGATAATTTTTCGCCAAGCAGGAGGAAAGACAGCAAGGCTCCCACAAAAGGATTTACCGCATAAAAGGCGCTGGTCTTTGCAGCACCAAGATATTTTTGTGCACGAATGTATGTAAAAATACTAAGTCCGTAAGCAATAAAGCCAAGCAGCAAAACAAGAGGAATAAAACGGACATCAAAAATCCTGTCTGTATTTGTAAAATTAAAATCACCAAGAAGAACGGTAACAATAAGAGAACCGGTCCCGCTTGCAAGTCCCTTCACCGTAACAATCTGGTATGTGTTTTTTTCTGAAAGCCTTCTTGTGCAGTTATTTTCAATTCCCCAGCAAAGGGTTGCGCCAAGAACAAAAAGAGAGGCGGTTGAAAATTCAAGTATCCCTTCTTTTAAGGAGGCAAGGCTTTCAAAAGAAAGAATCATACTTGCAAGAGTAATTAAAATAATAGAAATCCAAAGTCTGCCGCTTACCTTTTCCTTAAAAACTGCCATAGCAATAATACTTGTTGCAACAATTTCAAAATTGCCAAGCAAAGACGCGCTTGAAGAACTTCCGGTTTTTATGCCCTGCATGAGCAAAATCGGAGCAGCGATATCCAGGAGAATCATTGCAAGCGTGTAGGGCAAATCTGCCTTTGAAAGATTTTTTGTTTTGTTTTGATTTTTTAAATGAAAAAGATATACAATTCCAATGCCAAGCCCTGCCCCTAAATACAAAAAGCCCGCCATGCAGGCCGCAGGTATTTTTGTAAGCAGCAGCTTTGAACAGGGAATATTTATTGCATAAAACAAGGCCGCAAGAAAAGCATATAAAAATTGTAAGATCATAAAACACCTGTGGCTCGTAAAATAACTAAAGCCAGTCCGCCGCCAAGACAGATAAAAGTTAAATAATCACACCAGCCAAAGCCAATCCTGCAGATGTTTGTTCGTTTGCCGGGTCCGCCAAGTCCACGGGTTAGAGAAGCCGCACTAAGTTCCTGCCCGATTTTTACAGAACAAGTCATCATTGGAATAAGGCGGTATTCAATCATTTTAAAAGCCTTTTTACCGCCAAACTTTATGTCCCTCATGGTCATGGCTTTGTTTATGCTGTTAGCCTCTTCTAATACCGTAGGGAAAAAGCGGAACATAACTGCCAGCGGAATTGTAATTTTCTGACTCACATGCATGCGTTCCATTGCTGCAATAAATTCACTTACAGTTGTTGTAGAAACCACATACATGCCGGTCATAATCCCGGGAAGAAAGCGCAGAACAATTCCGCACATTGCCAGCAGCAAAAAGTTTAAAAGACCCTTACAGTGAGGTAAGACTAACATAGAAAGCAAATATGCCACAGAATAAAAAATTATAACGCCTATAACCTTTTTCCATTGTCTTGCACTTAACAAAAGCAGCAAAGGAAGATAATTTAAGGCAACACGAAATTCTGCAGCTGCATCTCCTCCTGCATTTCCAAGTACAAATACGGAAACAAAGGTAAGCAGGAGAAGTTTTGTGCGAGGATCCAATAAGGATTTTTTTGATGTCGAATTTAAGAGTTCCATAGTATAAGATCCCCGGGGTCCTTCCCTTCGACAAGCTCAGGACAAGCTAGGCTCAGGAACCCCATGGAGAAGTTATTTTACACAATTCCGGCTTTGGCAAAATGCTTTTTCAAAATTGCTTTACCTAAAAGTCCGCCGAGAATTCCAAAACCAAAACACAAAACAATGTGAACAGGGAACATCCACTTAGGGAACATTCTTGTAAGGGCATCAATATATTCCTGGCCAAAGTTTTGTCTTGTTGACCAGTATTTGTCTGCAAAGAAAAAAAGTGGAATGTAATTACTTACAATCCAAAAGCAGAAAACTGCATGTGTTAATACAGCACATTTTGCACTTTTATATTCGCCCTTTTTCAGAATGAGTTCGGCTATAAGTCCTGTAACAATTCCAATTGCAAGTGCGTAATAAGACATGCCGGTAAGCCACATGAGGATTCCCATGATGATTGTCATAATCCATACCATTCCGAACTTCTTTACTTTTGTCAGGAAAAGCATGAAAACAATACCGCCAAGAAGAGGCATAAGCACAGAATAAGTTGGCATGAAAATTGGAATAAATCCAAGCATTGCCAAAGCCATAATTACTACAAAATAAATTGCAGCAAAAATACCAATGTTAATAAGGTCTTTACCTTTTAACTTTTTTGAATCTTCCATGAGATTCCTCCTTTTTTTATTTTTTCTTGCCTTGATTTGCAACGGCTTCCATTTTTGCTTTTAGGGCTTCCTGGTCGCCAAGATAGTAATGTTTGATAACCTTAAAGTCGTCATCGAATTCATAAACAAGCGGGGTGCCTGTAGGGATGTTTACTTCAAGAATTTCTTCCGGGGTCAGATTGTCCAGATATTTTACAAGAGCACGAAGACTATTTCCGTGAGCTGCAATGATAACGCGTTTTCCGGCTTTCATCTGAGGTTTAATTTCTTCAAGGAAGTAGGGGATTACGCGTGCTATTGTTGTTTCAAGACTTTCATTCTGTGGCAGGAAACTTGGGTCAACATCGCGGTACATAGGCTGATTTTTGGCAGACCGTTCATCATTATCAGCAAGTGCCGGTGGCTTAACATCAAAAGATCGGCGCCAGATTTTTACCTGATCTTCACCGAACTTTTCTGCTGCTTCGGCCTTGTTCTTTCCCTGAAGGTCTCCATAGTGACGTTCATTGAGCTTCCAGGTTTTAATAACAGGAAGCCATTCTCTGTCCATTTCGCAGAGAATACCATTTAATGTATGGATTGCACGTTTAAGATAAGATGTATAGCAGATATCAAAATCGTAACCTTCACCTTTTAAAAGCTTACCGGCTGCTTTTGCTTCTTCACGACCTTTGTCGCTAAGTTCAACATCTGTCCAGCCGGTAAAAAGATTAAGTTTATTCCATTCGCTTTCACCGTGGCGAACCAAAACCAGTTTTGTCATTTTTACCTCTCTTTACAGTTAGCGTGTGCTAACTGTAAAGAGAATATAACACATTGTTTAAAAGTTAGCAACGGCTAACTTCAACAAATCAGCTGTTTTGTCGTTCAACCATGTTTTTGTACTGGCCTTCTAGAGCCATAAGCTCCTTGTGAGTACCGCTTTCAACAATCTGACCATCGTGGATTACAAGGATGCGGCTTGCATTTTTGATTGTGTTGAGACGATGTGCAATTACAATCAAGGTTTTACCGTGGCAAAGTTCAGAAATTGCTTCCTGAATAAAATGTTCATTGTCGGCATCTACACTGGCTGTGGCTTCATCTAAGATTACGATTGGAGCATCCTTGAGCATACAGCGGGCAATAGAAATTCTCTGCTGTTCTCCACCACTAAGATCTGCGCCGCCTTCACCGATTACTGTATCAAAGCCGTCTGGCAGCTGCATTATAAAATCATAACAGCGGGCTTTTTTGGCAACTTCAATTACTTCTTCGCGGGTAGCATTTGTTTTTCCCATGGCAATATTGTTGAAAATAGTGTCCTGAAAAAGATAAACTCGCTGGAAAACCATAGAGATATTATCCATAAGGTTTGCAACTGGAACATTGCGGATGTCTGTACCACGAATAGAAATACTACCACTCTTTACATCCCAGAAACGGGCAAGAAGATTTGCAATAGTTGATTTACCGCCACCACTTGGGCCAACCAGAGCAATCATCTGGCCGCGATTTGCGTCAAAACTGATGTTTTGCAGAACATTTTTCCGACCGTATGCAAAAGTAACATTTTTGTAAGAAATTTCCGGGATATCCTTTTCAACTGTCTGAATGTCAGGAATCTTATCTGTTCCATCATTACTGATTTCTGCTTCGTCAAAAACACTTTCAATTCTGTCGAGGCAGGCATCTGTAACAGTAAGGCGAGCGATGCTTCCGTAGTAGGCTTTGATTCCGGCAAAAACATCAAAGAGGAAAAGAATCATACCCATCAGATATTCAATAGTGATAAGACCGCGTGACGCAAGAATACCGGCAGTCAAAAGAACAAGAGCTGTTCCAACACCATAAGCAATCATCATACCTGCCCACCACGGAGCATAAGCTATTTCAAAATTGATGCTTTCTTTGCAGCTTTTTTCAAAGCTCTTATTTACTTCCTTAGATTTTTCGCCAAGAAGATTAAAGGTTTTGATAATTCCGATTCCTTCTGCAAACTCAAGAACACTGCTTGTAAGACGTTCGCTGCATTCCTGTTTCATAATCGAATGGCTGATAGATTTTCTTGTTGTAAGATTTCCCACGAGAATGTTAAGTGCAAGACAGGCAGTTGCAACAAGGCCAAGCTGCCAGCCAAGATAGAACATAAAGCCTATCATTAAGCCTTGAGAAATCATAAAGCCCACAAGATCTTCGAGAACCATCATACAGTTCTCTTCGATAAAGTTCATATCAGTTGCAAGAACCGAGCTTACCTTGCCGATATTTCCGTCTGTAAAATATCCCATCGAAAGCTTACGGAAATGGTCGCCAAGCTGCATACGCTTATCAGCAAAAACCTTAAAGCCCGCAGCCGACTGAAGCCTGTCTGATATATTCTGCAGAACCGCCTGAAGAATAACACAAGCAAGAAGCACAGCTCCGTAAATCCAGCAGGTACGCTTTGTCATAGTACCGGCCATAAAACCAGTTACCATCAGAAATGAAAGCATCATAGGAGCCTTCATGCACATTCCCTTAAAGAATCCCGGAATGTAAGCCGCGCGAATCGAAGCCTTATATTTACCGCAAGAGTTCACCAGGCGATGCATCATCGCAATCATTGATTTATTTTGTTTCTTTGTTTTATTCATAACTTAAATCTCCCACTTTGCAGCGGCAGTAGAAGCCTTCCACAATTTCTTATATTCTTCTGATTCTTTGTTCAGCTGAGAATGTTTACCTTCCGCAATTACATTCCCTGCCTTAAGAACACAAATCTTATCCGCGTTCTTGATTGAAGAAAGTCTGTGTGCAATTACGATTACTGTTTTATCTTTTATAATCTCATGGATTGCGGCATTCATCTTTTCTTCGTTTTCCGGATCCATAAAGGCTGTTGCCTCGTCCAGAACAATTACAGGTGCATTCTTAAGAATTGCACGGGCAAGTGAAATACGCTGACGTTCACCACCGGAAAGCTGCTTTCCACTGTCTCCGGCAAGTGTGTCTATACCTTTTGGAAAACGTTCTAAGAACTCATCGCACTGAGCACGACGGGCAGCATCTAAAACTTCTTCGCGGGTGGCGTTTGGACGTCCAATCAGAATATTTTCATAAAGTGTTGTATTAAAAAGGAACTGCTCCTGTGCAACGTATGAAATCTGATTATTAAGAGCTTCAATAGACATGTCAGTTATAGGCTGTCCACCGATTTTTATACTTCCGCTGTCTACGTCGTAGAAGTGAACAAGGAGTTTAGCAAGGGTTGATTTACCACTGCCTGACTCACCGATGAGGGCTGTTGTTGTCCCTTGTTTCATGGTGAGATTTATGCCGTGCAGAACCTCTTTTTCTTTATAACTAAACTTCACGTCCTTAAACTCGATGTCATAATTCTTACCTTCAAATTCACGGCTTCCCTGCTTAATCGGTTCACCGTTCATCAGCTTTTCGAGTTCGGCAATTTTATAATTCAACTGAGGAATCTTTCCGCCGAAGCTGAGGGCGCGAAGAATTGCCGGCCCTACTGCAAAGCTCATACACAAAACGAGAATCAGCTGGCTCAGACCAATCGTTCCGTTAAGAACAAGAATGCCACCAATCGGTAAAGTGAAAAGCGCAAGACACGGAAGCGTACTGTTATAAACAGCCATCCACGGCCAGCACACTTTATACCAGGCAAGAGTAAAATCACGGTAGCCCTTTACTGCCTCGCCAAAACGATTGAAGGAATCGCCATCCTTGTTGAAGACCTTGATTGCTTCCATACCGTTTACATACTCGATGATTGTGTTGTTCATTTTTTTAGCAGATTCGTAATAAGCGCCCATCAGAGCATTTCCTGCCTTGAGCATCATAAACATTCCGATGGCGCCAAGAGGAATTGTTGCAAGAGTCAAAAGTGCAAGGCGCCAGTCTGCAATAAACATTCCAATTATTACGATAAGCGGAACTGTAAGATTCGCAATTCCCTCTGGGATAGCGTGGGCAAGCAGAAGCTCAATCTGGTCGATGTCATCTGTAAACACACGTTTAATCTGACCGGTTCCCAGTTCCTTGATATTTCCAAGCGGCTGATTTTCAAGTTTACTCTTGAGTGAGATTCTGATGTTTTTGAGTGTGTTATAGGCACTCACATGAGAAAAACCAAGTCCGGTGCTGTAAGCAATTGCATAAATTGCAAGACAGACAAAAATCAAAATAACACGGGTTACAATGAATTTAAAATCTGGCAGCTGATGCTGTGTAAGAGGAACAATCAGCTGATACAAAAAGAAATAAGGAATAACGTTCGCCACTATACCAAGTGTTGTAAGGAACGAAGCAATGACCGTATATTTTTTATACTTTCCAATATACGGGGATACCGAAGAAATCATTTTTTACCTCCAGTTAGACAATGCTAACCATAGAGGATTGTAATGAAAAATACAAAAGTTAGCAATGGCTAACTAAAGACATTGACAAAACAAGAAAGGTAGTATATATTTTTCATAGTTAGCCTTGGCTAACTTAAAACAGGCTCCTATATAATACATATATTTAAAGGGCTGTCCGGACTGCTCATTCGGATAGCTCTTTTTTTTGTAGCGAATTAATAACCTCTTTGAAAAAATAAATTGCAAAATGGGATAAATTTTGCTGTTTGGAGTAGTGAATAATTTTAGCGAATTATATTATAATGCAGTTAGCATATGCTAACTATCAGAATAAAAAATAGTGGAGGTTAGTATGAGTGATAAGCAGGACACCCGCGAAATGCTTGTAAGCGGAAATGTGTTTAAAACAATGCTCACTCTGAGCGTGCCGGCTGTGCTCGGTATGGTTGTTATAGGGCTCTATAATTTTATGGATGCCGTTTTTGTTGGTCAGATGGTTGGACCTATTGCAATGACTGCAGTAAAGGTTTCGTATCCTTTTACACTTATTAATAGTGGAATTGCAACTCTTATAGGACAAGGCTCAGCTTCTGTTTTGTCTCGTGCAATTGGTGAGCGAGATAAAAATACAATAGACAGAATTCTTGGAAACCTTATTTCTTTTGTTACCCTTCTTTCAACGATTGTAATTATTGTTGGTCTTATTTTTACAAGACAGCTTTTGTCTCTTGCAGGAGCAGAAGGAGAAGTTCTTGAAGAAGCAGTTCGTTATCTTCGAATAGTTTTCTGTGGTTCACTTTTTGTAAACCTTGGTCAGTCAACAAACATGATTATGCGTGGCGAAGGTAAACTTAAGAAAGCCATGATAATTATGGCAACAAGTGCAATTCTGAATATCATTCTGGACCCTATTCTGATTAAAGTTTTTGGTGAAGGAAACGGTGTTCTTGGTGCTGCTTTTGCTACTATCATTTCCCAGTTTGTTTTGATGATTATGTCTTTTGTTTATTTCATCAAAAAAAGCGATACTGTAAGAATCCATAAAATTCGTTTTGAAAAGCTTCTTGTTAAACCTGTTTTGAGTGTTGGTGTTTCTGCCATGCTCATGCAGGTTATGTCAATGGTTCAGCAGACTGTTTTATATAGCACTGCTGCAAAATGGGGTGGTGGAGAATGGCAGACAATTCTTGGTGCAGCTTTGAGTTTGCAGGCCTTCTCATTCATTCCTCTTTGGGGTATAAGCCAGGGCTTTCAGCCGGCAATTGGTACAAACTATGGCGCAAAGCTTTTTGACCGCGTTGGAAAGTTCACACGCTGCTTTATGATTTCCGCAACTGTTGTAGCCCTGATTTTCTATATTCCTATTATGTGCTTCCCTGCAAAAATGCTTTCTATGTTTATTACAGATGCAGCAATTGTAGAAGCAGGTGCTCCAATGCTGCGTGTTCTTTTTGGTGCATTTATCAGTTATGGAATTTTGATTCTCTCTATTACATTCTTCCAGGCAATTGGTAAGGCCGGAGCTGCATCAATTCTTGCCCTTGCAAGACAGCTTGTTTTGTTCCTGCCTCTTGTAATTCTTTTGCCAAGAGTTGGAGGTCTTGCGGTTCAGGGCGTTTTCTATGCTCAGCTTGTTACAGATCTTATTGTTCTTGTTGTAGCAATCATATTTATGATTGGATCATTTAAGAAGATGAGGAAATAAAATATGAATAACGAAGTTCTTTTCAAAACCTACATGAATCTCATAAGCAAATGCGAAGGCGAAGAAGTCTACCGCATGATTGGGCCTGTAGGGGAAGGCATTATGAAACACACTCATATTGCTAAAGGAATAGAACTCGTTTATTCAGAACTGGAATCTTATAATACGAATTATCAGGACGAAAAGCGCGAGATTGATGGTTTTGAAATTATGTACATCGCAGACGGTCATGCTGAATTTGAACTACAGAACAGACAGTTTGTTAGCGGAGACAAAGGCGACGTCATGATTTTCAACAGTAAAACGGCTGTCAAAAAATGCACTCTTGGCAAAAGCGGAATGAACTGCATAAGCCTTATAATTTTTTGCGAAGATACAATTGCTTTCCTAAATGATTTTTTTAATACAAGCGATTTTAATGATTCCAATTTTTTTAGTGAAATTCGAAAGAGCACTTCGGCAGTGTCGTATCCTGGCAGCGACCTGCTGGAGAAGCTCTTTCTTGAAATGATGAAATTACCCGGGGAATTTTCTGCATACAATCTTAAGC
>JAEEGH010015570.1_pt1 | contig 16495 bp, 11 predicted proteins | sample 9134181 | NCBI WGS metagenome assembly JAEEGH01 (sample SAMN16246544, study PRJNA631951) | gut metagenome | biome: gut microbiome; feature: rumen; material: DP-attached | host: Bos | place: Iran: Karaj | collected 2018-10
AACATATTATGGCAAAACAGTCATCAGAACAAACCCTTATCAATAAAGTCTGGAAAGTGGCCGATGTCCTTGCCGGACAAGGCGTTGGCTTCACGGATTATATCACCCAGCTTACCTATCTTCTGTTCCTGAAGATGGACGACGAGAACGTAAAAACCTTCGGGGAGACCTCGGCCATTCCGGAAGGTTATCGCTGGGAGGACTTGATTGGTCTGGACGGTTTGGATCTGATTGCCCAGTATGAAAAGACTCTAAAGGTCCTCAGCGACCAGGAGAATCTCATCGGCACTATCTATACCAAGGCCCAGAACAAGATTGACAAGCCTGTGTACCTGCAAAAGGTTATATCTCTCATTGACGAAGAGTCTTGGCTTGTTATGGATGGCGATGTGAAGGGTGCCATCTACGAGAGCATACTGGAGAAGAACGGCAAAGACAAGAAGAGCGGCGCCGGGCAGTATTTCACACCACGTTCCCTCATCAAGGCGATGGTGGATGTAACGCGTCCGCAGATTGGCGAGACTGTTGCCGACCCGGCGTGCGGTACTGGAGGCTTCCTTCTTACGGCCTACGACTATATGAAGGAGCAGACGGCCGATAAGGAGAAGCGTAAATTCCTTCGCGAGAAGGCTTTGCACGGCGTTGATAATACACCTTTGGTTGTCACCCTTGCATCAATGAACCTTTACCTGCATGGTATCGGAACGGACAGGAGCCCTATTGAATGCCGGGATTCTCTGGAGAGCGAGCCATCCACGCTGGTGGACGTAATCCTTGCAAATCCGCCTTTCGGAACACGCCCTGCCGGTTCCGTGGACATCAATCGCCCCGATTTTTATGTGGACACCAAGAACAACCAGCTAAACTTCCTGCAGCACATGATGATTATGCTGAAAAACGGTGGCCGCGCAGCAGTTGTTCTCCCGGATAACGTCCTCTTCGAGGGCGGCGCCGGTGAAACCATCCGCAAGAGATTGCTGTCGGATTTCAACCTGCACACGATTCTGCGCCTGCCCACCGGCATCTTCTATGCCCAGGGCGTAAAAGCGAATGTGTTGTTTTTCAAGAAGGGTGAAAAGACCAAGGACATCTGGTTCTATGACTATCGAACCGGCATCAAACACACGCTGGCCAACAACACAATGGAGCGCCATCATCTTGACGACTTCGTGACCTGTTACAATGCCGATAATATCAATGCCCGCAAGGAAACTTACAACGCCGAAACCAATCCCAACGGCCGCTGGCGTAAGTATTCGGTCAAGGAGATTCTTGAGAGGGATAAAACTAGCCTAGACATCACTTGGATTAAGTTCCAGGATGATACTGACTACACGCTCGCGGAGCTTGTTTCCTCCATTGAGGAAAAGAGTAACAAAATTGCCGAGGCCGTTGCCAAACTTAAAGAACTCATCGCAAACATCGAGGAATAATGGATACCAAGAAACTCCGTCAGAAGATACTGGATCTTGCTATCCATGGCAAGCTTGTGCCGCAAGACCCTAACGATGAACCCGCCTCCGTGCTGCTTGAACGCATCCGCAAGGAGAAAGAGCAGCTCATCAAAGAAGGCAAAATTAAAGCCCCTAAAAAGAGCAAATCTGCTGGTGATACGTCCCATTATCCGAAGGAAGGGCCCTGGGAATTGCCAGAGGGGTGGTGTTGGTGTTCTTTGAATGATATAGGCAAATGGCAATCTGGTGCTACTCCAAGTCGCGGAGTGAAAGCATATTTTGGAGGAAATATTCCTTGGCTCAAAACAGGAGATCTGAATGATGATTATGTTAAAGATATTCCCGAGAGAATTACAGATAAAGCTTTGAGGGAGACTTCTGTAAAGTTAAATCCTGAAGGCAGTGTCTTAATCGCCATGTATGGCGCTACTATAGGGAAGGTGGGAATTCTAACTTTTCCTGCTACTACCAACCAGGCTTGTTGCGCATGTTCTGAACTAAGTGGAGTCGAGAATCGTTTTCTGTTCTACTTCTTAATCTCTCATAAAAATGAGTTTATTCGTCAAGCAGGTGGCGGTGCTCAACCTAACATCTCGAAGGAGATAATTGTCAATACACCTATTCCAGTACCTCCTGCAGAAGAGCAAAGAAGAATTGTTCGCGAAATTGAAAAGTGGCTTGGCCTTGTCAAGATCATAGATAAATGCAACTTGTCTATCCAGGCTGGTATTGATGCATGCAAAGCAAGAATTTTAGACCTGGCCATCCACGGCAAACTAGTTCCACAGGACGCTACTGATGAGCCTGCAATTGAGTTGCTTAGGCGCATGAATCCGGACTTCGTACCTTCCGATAACCTCCATTATGACACAGAACTGCCAGATGGTTGGTGTCTCGCTCACATAGAAGATGTCGCAGAATACGGAGATACGTCAAATGTGGATGTGGCCAGTATTGCCCCTTTTAACTGGGTTCTTGAATTAGAAGACATTGAAAAGGACACTGCATTCATCTTAGAAAAGAAGAATAAAGCAGAGCGAGAAATCAGTGGCGTGCGCCACTCATTCCGTAAGGGTCAAGTATTATACTCTAAGTTGAGAACGTATCTGAATAAAGTCCTCATAGCTCCTGATGATGGTTATTGCACAACCGAGATTGTGCCCATTACTGCCAGCAAGGCGCTTTTGTCTGAATATCTTCTTATAGTTTTACGCTCTCCATTTTTTCTGAAATACACAGCGTCATGTGTTTATGGAGTGAAGATGCCAAGACTTGGGACAAACGACGCAAAGAAAGCAATCATTCCCATTCCACCCCTAGCAGAACAAGTTCGTATCGTTAAGAAGGTATCTGATTTAATGGAAGTAATCTCATCATTGTAAAGAGTACGAAATTTCATTAATGACGGCAAAGTACTCATTGATAGTCGCAACAATCCGTTTTTGCTCTTCCACCGGGGGCAAAAGAAAATACATCTCCTCTATTAAGGATCGGCTCACTCTCTGTTGGCCGACAACACCATTGTATGAGCCTGCACAAGCATTAATAAAATAATTACTCTTGAAAAAGAGTAGACCGTATTCAGGATTAACCACTCTGGAACGAAAGATGTTTAATTCTGTCGTTCCAGCGCCTATACCATTTGGAAGGTCGCGCATGATGACGGATTTCCTATTTTCTAGACAAGGGGAAATCTTTGCTACAGCAATGTCTCCATCGGCGAAACGAGTGAATCCATTTTTGATTTTACCCCATGTCTTAACCTCAAAAGAGAACTTATTGCAGAAACCCTCACGAATATTAGACATTGGTACAAAGCCAGCATCAGCGTCATCATCTCCTTGAATCTTTGGATTGATTTCGAACACATCAGCAACCTTAACTATAATCCATCCTTTTGGGCAATCCTTATAATGGAGGTTATCAGAAGGTTTGAAGGCCGGATTTATGCGCTTCAGTAGTTCTATTGCGGGCTCATCCGAAGGGTACTGCGGAACTAACTTCCCATGGATTGCTAGGTCGAGTAACTTTGATTTCACTTCATCTATACATTTTACAATGCCGGACATGGCTCCCTCTAAGTTGCCGACATAAGTCAAAAGGCCATCAATAGCTCCACTAATCCTTTTCTGCTCTGAAAGGGGCGGAATTGGATATATCCATGATGTAATGTGAGTATTGTTTATTGAGGGGGAATTATCTCCCTTCATAAACTGGTTCAGCCCTTCTACAACATAGTTTGATAGCATCAAATAATAGCAGTATTTACTGTCAAGAATCTCGGAACAGCGGCAAACATAGAATCCCGTTGATGCTATACAGCTATCAAGTTCAACCATCGCTATATTCCTCAAATAGGGACGCACCATCGAAAAAAGTACATCTCCCTTGGAAACCTTTCTAGTTGCTCGACTAGGTGCATTTAAGACAGCAAGGTGCTTTGGTTTTTTTATGCAGTTTGTAGCATTATCAATTGCATCAATGTCAATATACTCGAAGAACTCTCCTTTGGGAGATGTGCTTTCCATAGGGAGAAATATGTCTTCACCAGAGAGCCACACCCACCCCTTCGGCAACTCCCAGGGCCCTTCCTTCGGATAATGGGACGTATCGACGGTAACTTTGCACTTCATAAACATTCATTAAATGCTTATGATACAAAAGTTTCAATCTTTCTTGGAAAAGTCAGACTTAGCCAAGAACACCGTCACCTCCTATGTGTGGGCGGTCAATCACTTCACTACCAATTATGGAGAATTAACGAAGGAGAATCTCCATGCTTACAAAGGCTTTCTCGTGGAGCATTTCAAGCCTCAGACTGTTAACCTACGGCTTCAAGGCATCAACAAGTTCCTAGAGTTTATAAGGAAAGATAAACTCAAAATGAAGTTTGTGAAGGTTCAGCAGAAAAACTTTCTCGAAAATGTCATCAGCGATGCTGATTATAAGTTTCTCAAAAGGAAACTCAAATCTGAGGGTCACATTGAGTGGTACTTTGTTGTTTGGTTTATGGGAGCCACGGGCGCTAGAATAAGCGAATTGCTGAAAATAAAAGCGGAACATGTGGAAGTTGGATATCTAGATCTGTACTCAAAGGGTGGGAAAATCCGCCGCCTTTATATCCACAGGCGGCTGCGAACTGAGGCTAACGAATGGCTGAAGCGCGAGTGCGTAAGTACCGGATATATTTTCAGAAACCGATATGGTGGGGTCATCTCTGCACGTGGTATTGCTCAGCAGTTAAAGCATTTCGCTATAGAATATGGGATAGATCCCAAGGTCGTTTACCCACACTCGTTTCGTCATCGTTTTGCAAAGAACTTCCTGGAGAAATACAATGACATAGCATTTTTGGCAGACTTGATGGGACACGAAAGCATTGAGACCACCAGAATCTATCTGCGAAGGACAGCCACCGAACAGCAGCAGATTGTTGACAAAATAGTTACCTGGTAGTTATGACAGGTTATTGACAAGAGATTCAAGTTGCGAGAATAAGGTTTCTATAACGCTTACAATCCGGTGCTGCTCTGATACAGGGGGCACCGGAACAACCATCTTGTCTAGTTCGCGTGATGAAAGGCCGAGAATAGCTATTCCTTTCCCTCCAATGAATCCTTTCTGCTTGTATAGAAGGAAGATATAGTAGAAAAATCTCACTGATAATTCGTCCTTGGGTCGGAGCCGATGAATATGATTTTGAATCATTACATCGTAGTCATATGGCCAGATAGCTGCTCGTCCGACATCTCCGCCCTCGCAAACTAACAAATCTCCCTTTGTCGCACGGCACTTCTCCTTTTCCACCTCTGTAAAAGGCATCGTACGTACCTCTGTCAAGTCAAATCGATCCCAATAAAGATTTGAAGTCGTGATGTAACGCAGATTTTCTCCTTCACGTTCCCTTCCATTGAGCGCCTTGCCAGTATTGTGCTGGAATAGGTCACCTATAGTACTGAAACACCAGCCGTTAGGCAAGTCTCCCTCATAATGGAGGTTATCAGAAGGAGTAAAGTTCGGGTTTATACGTTTGAGTAGATCTATAGCAGGCTCGTCGGAATGGTCTTGAGGAACTAACTTTCCATGAATGGCAAGGTCTAGTATCACAGATTTACAACTGGAGACATAAATGCTAATCTCTTCTTTTTCAGACTGAATTCGATCTAATATGTCGATGTATCTGTCAACAACTTCAGTTATACGTTGTTGCTCTTTAAATGGAGGTATTGGGATAAATGCTTTTACAGCATCAGATGTTCCTAAACGCGGCATTTTTACCCCGTATCCACACTGCGCAGTGTAATCAAGAAAGTAAGGAGACCGGAGAACTAGACTCAAATACTCAGGCATAATACCTTCCTGTGGCGTGATTGGAATTATTTCTGTAGTACAAAAACCTTTATCTGGTGCAATTAGCACCTTATTAAGATATGTTCGAAGTTTTGAGAAAAGTATCTGTTTTTTTGAAAAAGAATGACGGCTACCATTTATACTGCGTACACTTTTGCTTCAGCACTCTCCCAGTTTCCTTTTCGATATCTTCTAATTCGAGTACCCACGCGTCATCTTTAATTGCAGAAACTGGGACTGTCACGCATTTCCCGTAGTCTGAAATATCTCCTAGCATGCTCCACTCCCACCCTTTCGGTAAGTCCCATGGCCCGTTCTTCGGATAATGGGACTTATAACATGGATAAAAAATAAAAAATTGCCCGAATTTTTATAAATTTGTAGATGATAAAAGCTTATGACTATGGCCACTAAAGACCCTGGATATGTTTACATTCTTACCAATCCCAGTTTCCGTGAGGATTGGGTGAAGATCGGAAAGAGTTCTCGTCCAGTCGATGTTCGCTCAAAAGAGCTTGACAACACGGCGGTGCCGCTTCCTTTTGAGATATTTGCCACTTTGAAAACAGTTAAATACGACATCGTTGAAAAGAAAATCCATAAGGCCATAGACCGTCTATCGGATCTCAGAATTAGGCAAAAACGTGAATTCTTCAACATCAAGCCTCAGCTTGCTCTTGAGATTCTACGAGACGAAGCCATGGTGTTGGATGATGCAGAGCTTACTCTATATAAAGACAACGAGCCAATTAGGCTTGAAGAACCCAAGAAAAGTGTTGATTCCACTTCACCTGTGCCCCACCGTCCTCGCTTTAAATTCAGCATGGTAGATATTCCCATTGGCTCCATTTTGACTTTTGTGCCTACCGGAATTAAGGTAAAAGTTGCTAGCGATGACCAGATAGAATATAAGGGACGTATTTACAAATTGTCTCCTTTTGTGGGAACCTTTATGCCAGAGGAGAAACGGAATGCTTCTGGAGCATATCAGGGCCCTAAGTTCTTTACATTCAGAGGCGAAGTGCTAGACGATATGCGGAAACGTCTGGAAGAAGAAAACGATTATTTGGAAGAGTGACCATAGTGAACCCTAATGAGCATATCGCCCCTTTTCTCTCCCAACCAGTCGGTCTCAAGGTTGGGCTGAATCATTTGGGCTACCGTAATTCGGCTGAATTGCTTTTTACAACGCTATTACCGGGGCTTAACAACGTAACAGCCAGAATCCGGTACTATAGTTTCTATTGTTGGGTGCTAGATAAGTTTTTTGAAATCTACGACTCTCCGACCGTTAGGGATTATTATAGTTTTGTGCGGTATTCTGAATACCTGTTGGCCTTGCTGCACACGAATCTTGAAGATTCAGGGGGAATTCCAGGAATAGATTATGCATTGACCGTGATGAGTGAAAATCCGGATGTCGTTGACCTATCTGCTGGTTCCTTTAACGCTGATGGAAGTACAAGAGGTACTTACTGGGCAAACAAAGGTGGCGTCCTTCGTCAGTATTATGGTAACTCCCTTAGAGATATTGGTATAATCGTTCCCAACCTGAAGTATCCTGAATTGAGCAATATTTCTAAAGAAGGCAACAACATCACAGGAAAAGAATTGGCGGAATGCTTTGAACACAGCATTGGGGTTGAAGCGTCACAAACGTTTCTAAATTGTGTGAAGAATCATTCATCTTCAAAAGAAGAAAGAAAGGCCATACGTGATGCATTCATTATGAAGAACGTTCTCTTTGATAAGGATGAAAAAAGCTTGCTTTCCAATCTGCTTATTCAAGAAGATCTTCCTGGGCGGAGTGACAGATGCTATAGAAAAGAGACTATTCGTCTGTTCCTAGAATACTATAACGATACCGTTGAGTACAATTATAAAGACGAATTTGAGTTTCCCAAATATTTGTACCAGCGTTATTTACAAGGGGAACGCAGCACTCCATGCATCACAGGATGGTATTGTTATTACCTAGATGATATATGGCAATTCAATGCGTCTGTCGTATTAGAAGGCATCCTTGATATTCTGAACAAGGATAAGTTTTGCAAGTGGGTTGAACTGGATCAGTTTACTTCTGAATTGTCCGAAATAATATCCGAACGGTTTGCTGCCGAAGGCAGAAGTCTTGAATACATTCTCGCTGACTTGCCTGAAATCTATGGAAAGGATAATTGCGCAAGGATTTGCAAAGCCATACACAGCGTCCTTCAGCACTATAAAACCAATAAAGGCTTATGGCCAGAGAATGAAGTTTTAAGAAAGTTGTTTGGATATTATAGCATGGACGATTTCCATTCAATCTCATTGTTCATTGAGAAGTATTTCAATAAAGATTTTAAATTGTTTGTAAAATACCTGCTCGAATCAAAAATCATTTATAGGCACTACAATGTCTCCCTGCGTAAATTCTATCAGACGGGTATTGCCTCACATAAGTTTATGTTAGAGGGTGGATTCATCAGATATCTAAGGGATACTGTTGCTATAGCTACGCATACATCTCCAAGATTGAACAGCCTAAAAAACTTCCTATCTGATTTGGGCATGATAAGTCAGAATGGACTGACGAGTTATGGATTAGAAGTTTATTCATCCTTGAGTTGATGGAAATAGCACGGAGAAATATCTTTGATGAAATAATTGGAAAAGCAGGTTCTATTTATGATTCTGCAATCATGACGTGCTTCTCCTTTGATCCTCTTTACTTTATCCAGTACTATTTGCCCAAACTAAACGCCATCAACATTTCAAATATTCTTGTCTTGATAGATGCTGGTCAATACGATGAAGCTTGTGAAGAGTTTATACGCTATCAAGAACTATCAGGAAGAAGTATTCAACTCAATTTCTCTCCAGTACGAGTAGTTCCGTCATTCCATGGTGTTTTTCATCCAAAAATTGCATTCCTTGTCGGACCGCGGCAATGTACAGCATTGATTGGTTCTGGCAATTTAACATATGGAGGGATGTCATATAATAATGAAGTTTGGAATGCTTTCTCCGCAAATAACATTGGGGCAGACGAGGCTCCAATCATCTATTCGGTTTGGAATTATTTGTTTTCTCTGGTTTCCAACGGGCAAGATACCGTCAGAGAACAACTGGCATGGATGACCACTTATTCGGAGTGCTTAAAGTCAATAGAGACATCTGCTTCACGAGGGCAGAAGAACTTCTATTTCCTAGTAAACAGGCGCGAAAAAGGTATTGGTCAACAATTACTTGATATTATTGGAGAGCGGCCGGTCAAAGATTTAACCATAGTCTCACCGTATTTTGACAAGGACGGAGCTGCGTTAATATCTTTGATTGATGGTTTGAATCCGACCTCAGTCTTATGTCTGGGAGACGAAGAAACTGGGACGTGTCCATCGGCCATGAAAGAGAGCTATAGACAAATAATCACATTTAAGAGTATCAGCGGGAAAGATTTGGAAGCAAGGACTCATGCCAAGATTATTCAAATCCATACAGAGGACTCGACTTACCTTTTATCTGGCAGTATGAATGCAACGACTGCAGGACTGGGATTTGGCTCTGTAAAAAACGACGAGGCTGGCATATTAATAATACAAGAAGGAATAAAAGAATATATTACAGAGCTTGGCATATCACCTGGGAAAGACATTATCCTGTGTGATAATTATGGGGCAAAGCGGCAGAGTACACGTAAAGATAGTATAGAAGTTGCTATACTGTCTTGTGAACTTTGGAATGGTGAATATATAGTTAAGTTGAATAGGCCATTGTCAGATGTTGATTTTCAGTGGAAGGACGCATTTGGTAACGAGGGCCCTGCTCTCCATTTTGAATCAATTCCAATGGTTGTTAAGGTAAAATACGAGTTACTCCAAGGAGCTACATCATTGGCAATCGTTAGAGGTGATAGAATTATCTCCAATCGCATTTTGATTCTGGAAGACAACATTGTCCGTAATTATTGCCCAGATAAGGCAATTAAACTGCTTTCACGGTTAATGGATTTTTCAAGGGAGCGGGACTGGGATTCAAACATTACCCAACTCCTATCGTATGTCACTTTTGAAGAAGAGCCTTTACCCAAAATAGCGCGAAGGGCCACAGTAAGAGCTGCTACTACTTCAAGCTTGCCTCAGGATACTATTATCGACAGAAAAGACTTCGCTGCTGACCCTTTGGAAAGTGATTCTGCACGAATAAACATTAGAATTCTAGATTTCTTTTTCAAATATATCAGTTCTGACGACGATCCGTCAATTGAAATTGAGGAAGAATACTCTACTGCACAAATAGACCGTGGTGAAGCAACTGGAGACGAAGATTCTGATTCACAAAAAGCAAGGAAAGAATCCAGCAACAAAAAAAAGCTTAGTGAGTTGGATGATTACCTGAACCGAATCTCCAGACACTATGATAAACTATGTAGTAGATTCGACACCGCACAGCAACCCTTGCTTTTGGATGATGAGACAGATATTCGGCAAGTAGCTAAATCCAAGGCCTATTCTTCATGTTTAATTGCTATTGCTCTTTTATTTAAGAAGGTAAGAAATAATGAATCATCAAAGGATAAGTGTGAAGAGAATCTTATACAGAAAATAATGAATAACATCCTGGGACGTTTTCTAATGATTTATCGGGATGGCTTCATTGAGTGTGATGGCTATATGGCGAATATAGTGAAAATGAAACAGAATATATTTGTTTATTCACTTATATTGATAAGCCACTTTGAGTGGGATTACGGAAAGTATAATCCATCGAAACTGCTTGTTCTGAACTTACTGGATATGTTTAAAGATGATTCGGAGCATTTAGATAAAGCCATATCCCTCTTTAAAAAGAGCATCGATACAGCTCACATTTATATTAACAGAGCATCTTTGGATGCTATTTTCAAATGTTTTTCTTTGTATCAAAGTAATAAAGTAATAACAACTTTAGTGGGAGAGGCTGAACTACCTGCTGTCATTTACAAAAAAAGACTTGGATTTCTGCTTTGCTCAGAGGTACAACACGTTGAAGAACCCCATAGAAATTCTCTTGAAGTTGTCATTGCTGTATATTCTCCCGGGTTTAGGAATTTATTACCAGTATTGTTACACAACGGGAATAAGTTGCCTATATTTAAGTAGATCTGAAAACTCTAGATATTTAGTGCTTAGAATATGTTGATAGACAGATTTTAAAATTTCTTCAGTGCTATATATACATATCTTTTGTCCAATAAAATGTTACACTTCTTCCATTGTTGGTAGTTATCATAGCCATATCTTTGCATAAAAGTTAAAGGCTATGAAAACAACAATAGGAAGTCTTATTGAGAAAGAAGTCCGTAAGCAGCAGTGGAATTTAGTAAAGTTTGCTGAGGCTATTTGTTGCGGAAGAAAGAATGTTTATGACATCTTTAAAAGGAGCAGTATCGACATACTGCAATTGGCTAAAATCTCGGAGGTATTGAAACACAATTTCTTTGAAGATCTAGTGAGTAATCCGAAACTGGTTGATTTTGACAATCCGGTTATAGCTAAGGAGTTCGAGAAGAAAAGAGCATTAAGTCAGTTTATGGATATTATGCCTAGGGTTCTAGATAAACTGGGTTTTAACACGTGCATAGTAAAGATTGTTTCAAATGAGTTTCAGGAAAAAGATTTGCCTGATTTCGGACTCTCTGACTTCAATGTTTCTTTTACTGAAGGTGAGTGGTTAGCAGATCGTACTCCTCAACACAAACAACTTATGAGTTATTATTCAAAAGTTTCTTCCAAAGGTATTAGGGCTGATTTCTGGAGAAATCCTCTTTCAGGGTGGACTATGATTGATATCAAGCTTGATTTCAAAACCGAGGAAGAATGGATGGAAACAATGGACTTTGTTAAGGAAGAGTGCATTCCACAAGCATTTAGTTTAAGTTACTACAGGTGGTCCCTAAGTCATTAATGTTTTATTAATAGCATATGAAAGAGTTGCTGATAAACTTTGCATTTGATTTAGACAATAGTATTGTCTTTGCAAAGGATGCTGTTAAAGGTATTCCATACAAGTGTCCTGAATGTGGTCAAGAATTGGTCTTTAAGAGTAGTGGAAATACAGGACCGGGATCACGTAGGCCGCATTTTGCTCATAAAGGCGGGGGAGGCTCTAATTGTACACCAGAATCTTTGCTCCACTCTGCTTTCAAGATAAAGACTGCCGAGATACTCCAAGAGAAGATTAACTGTGATTGTAAAGAGTTTATCCTCAACTGGAAGTGTGAAGGGTGCAATAAGCCTTATAGCGGAAATATCTTATATATGGCTAAGGATGTGAAGATTGAACTCGATTTGGGAGTATGTCGGCCGGATATTGCCTTACTAGATGCTAATGGAAAGGTCATTATTGCTGTTGAGATTGTGAACACTCATTACCCGGAGGACGGGGTGCTTAAATATTATAGGGATAATGGAATCGTTCTTGTTCAGTATAATGTTACGGAAGATGATTTGCTCAATATTGAAGAAAGATTGCACAATCCAGATCATGTGTCTTTATGTTTAGATTCGAATTGTAGAGAATTCAAACCAACATTGCTTAATAGAACTGTAATTCCAAGAGATATTGAGTGTATTAGATGTCATAGAGTTTATCTGGGCTATACCGCTGTTGTTTTTACAGTCTTGGGGCACAATCTTTTATCTAATATTTCGAATAGCGATGTAGAGTATCTCAAAAACAGTGGGGTGGAGTTGGGAGGCTTCTTTCCGCAAAGTGTAATCATTGCTGGGAAATCTTTTTTAGCGATGGTTCCTAATTGCAACTGTACGCCGAAATTAGTTATGCAGTTTCCTCGCCCTGTCAGGAGGAGTAGGAGGTTCTAATTAATTCTTTCATTATCTTTGTCTTATGATCCTCTTTTCAAGTGATATCGGAGTATGCTCTATGAAACGATTTTTGGCAATCGTGTTTTTTATTGTGGCTTCATCAATGATGGTGTCTGGGCAGGATGTGCCAAAGAAGATAATCAAGCGGGTGGATGTTCTTAAATATCTGCCGGACTCAAGTGACGGTAATCCTGAGACATTCTGGAAGGCTTTGCTGGAAACTGAGAATCCGATTACAGAAACAATAGATAAAATCTACAAGCGAGACAGGGGAATTGGTGCAAAGGCCAGGGAAAAGATTGATGAAGCGATACTTCTTCATGTACACCATTATGCAGACAGCATAAAGTATGATCCAGTCCTAGATTCAATCGCTGAGAATATACTTGTTGGACGCAGCGGGAAAGTCCATGTTTTCGGATTTGACAAGCTGACAACCAACGCTTTTGCCGCACCAAACGGCAATGTCGTAATTTACAAAGGTTTGCAGAATTATTTTGGCCGATATAAGGAAGACTTGATGACTGCGGTCATCGCTCATGAGGTTGCCCACGTTTTGCTAAGGCATAGTCTTATTCAGGAATATATGCAGAGAAAGAAAGAGCGTAATAATATGATAATGGCTTCGGTGGCTGTCGGATTGCAGGCATTTGCAGATGGGATGAATTCTGCATATACCGGTAAAACTGTAAATAATACAGCCTATTATACCAGTATATTCAACTCGGCACAACATGATTCTTTTATGTATCAGTTCAAGTACAGCAGGGAAGTTGAATTGCAGGCCGATGTTGTGGCGTTTAGGCTACTGGACTGGATTGGGATAGGAGGAGAGCGAATGAAAGAAGCTCTGAGATTACTGGCAGATCCCTTTGAATATTATTCCAAGCTAGATGATCATTATACTATGCCTCAGCGAATTGCTGTTTTGGAGCAGCTGGAGATGGGGCAAAGGATAAGGGGAGTCAGGCCCGTGGGTCCTGGTGCGGAAAGTAAGATACGGCCCGCGTCTGGAAAGGAGAAAGAAACTTCCTCTCGCGATGTGCTGATTAAGATAGGGGATGTAGTAAGTCTTAGAACCTTGTCTGGTAAAACAGCCCAGTGGAGTTCCAAGGACACATCTATAGTCCGGGTATATTCAGACGGAAGGGTCAGAGGTCTTTCTGCGGGACTTGCTATGGTCTGGGCTTACATAGAGGACTCTGATACTCAGGAATTGCATGCAGTTAGCGTGGTAAACTAACGTTCCGGTTAAAATAGTTCGGGGTCGGCGATGGTGTCTTGTAAGTTGCTGATATACAATACTCCCCAAAATAAGAGATTCGTATTTTGATGCCTTATTCTGGGGAGCGTTGATTTTCATGGTGTTGCGGTATACCATCTCCGAGTATGCCTTGCACAATCGCAGGTCTATTTTACGCTCGGGCTACTTGAGGAGGCTGAGGCTGCGGGAAACAAACTCGGAGAGCTGCTTGCCTTTGAGCATTCCGTTTGCAAGCAGGGCAAGGTCTGCCACTTGCTTGAGAAGGGTGCAGTTTCTGCCGAAGTCACGCATCAGGTCTTTCTTCTGGTTCTGGAGATCCGTGAGGGTGGAGTTGAGCTTGGTCCGCTTGTCCTTCATTTCCTGAGGGATGTCCTCGTCCTTTTTGTTCCTTGTGTCTTTGTCTATAAGGTCAAGGGCGTCTTTAACGTTGGCTATCTGGGCCCTGAGGTCTTTTGCCTTTTCTTCCGTCTGCTCGTCTTTCTCAGCGATAATCTTCTTTACCAGAGGGTTTTCGACATTGAGCTTGATGGTATAGGAATCAGGCATCTCTCCGTAGAAGTTAAGGCCTCCGCCAAGGGCGCTCATCTCCTTGTAACGCCTCATGAACTCGTTCTGGGTAAGAATCATTGGAGCTGCATTTTCTCCCATATTCTCGGCCTGGAGGGTGTATCTGCCTTCCTCCGGAAGGACGGCCGCGAAAGCGTACTCGAGATCCAGTTCCTCGCCTTCCTTGAGTTCCGGCTTCTTGCTGTCTTCTTTCTTGATGAGGTTGTCTATGCTGTCTGAGTCCACGCGGGCGAAGGTGCTGTCCTTGATCTTGGTTTCCAGCAGGTTTACAAAGTGAGAGTCCAGCTGGCTGTCGAACAGCAGAACCTGGTAGCCCTTGCTCTTGGCGGCCTCAATGAACTGGTACTGGGCCACTGCGTCTGTAGCGTATAGATATACTACCTTCTTGTCTTTGTCTTTCTGTTCTTTCTCTATGAGTTTGCCAAAATCTTCGTAGTTAAGGTATTTGCCCTCGGTTGTCTTGAAGAGGGCGAACTTCATGGCCCTTTCGCAGAATTTCTCATCGGTGAGCATACCGTACTCGATGAAAAGCTTCAGGTTATCCCACTTGCTCTCGAATTCCTCTTTTTTGTCTTTGGAGATTTCTTCCAAGCGGTCTGCCACCTTCTTGGTGATGTAGGTGGAAATCTTCTTCACGTTGGCATCTGCCTGGAGATAACTTCTTGAAACATTCAGGGGAATGTCAGGAGAGTCTATAACGCCGTAGAGAAGGGTAAGGAACTCAGGCACTATGTTCTCAACCTGATCGGTGACGAACATCTGGTTGCAGTAGAGCTGTATCCTGTCCTTTGAAATGTCCATACGGTCCTTGATCTTAGGGAAATACAGGATACCGGTTAGGTTGAAAGGATAGTCCACGTTAAGATGTATCCAGAACAGAGGATCTTCCTTCATAGGGTAGAGCTTGCGGTAGAACTCAAGGTATTCTTCGTCTTTGATTTCACTCGGGGTCTTTGACCAGAGAGGCTCTGAGTCATTGACTATCTTGTCTTTGTCCGTATCAACATACTTGCCGTCTTTCCATTCGGTTTCCTTGCCGAAAGCAATCTTTACCGGCATGAACTTGCAATACTTGTTAAGGAGTTCCTCAACCTTGCTCTTGGTGGCAAACTCCTTGCTGTCATCGTCCAGATAGAGGGTGATCTTTGTTCCGCGGTCATCTTTCTTGCACTCTTCCATCGTGAACTCAGGACTTCCGTCGCAGCTCCACTTGACGCCTTTGCTTCCTTCTTTGTAGCTCAGCGATTCGATCTCGACTTTCTTTGAAACCATAAACGCGGAATAGAATCCCAGTCCGAAGTGGCCTATTATATTCTCCAGCTGGTCTTTATACTTCTCCAGGAATTCTCCGGCTGAGGAGAATGCTATCTGGTTGATATACTTGTCTATTTCCTCTGCGGTCATACCGATTCCGCGGTCTGTAATCGTGAGGATGTTCTTCTTGTCGTTAGCCTCGATATGGATTGTGGTATCTCCCAATTCTCCCTTGAACTCGCCCTTGCCTGCAATGGCGTTTAGTTTCTGGGTTGCATCTACTGCGTTAGCTACCAGCTCTCTAAGAAAGATCTCGTGATCTGAATACAGGAATTTCTTAATGACCGGGAATATGTTTTCAGTCGTTACCCCGATCTGTCCTTTTGTCTTTGCCATATTATTGAATTTTAAAAGTTTCTGTAATAAAAATACTCCCGATGGTGCTTCAATCTTTGTACCATCGGGAGATGTGTGACAAATTGTCACTTATATGGAGATTTGTTTTGGCCTATTTTCTTGATACTGAGGCGCCACGGCTCTTTTCCAGGATGACTCTGTCCGGGTCTCCTATGTATCTGAGGGTTGATGCCCCGGTGACTTCTCCAGTAATGCTCTTTTTTACTTCTATTTCAGCTTTGGCGGCTCCGCTGATATCTACCCTGACGGTCTTTGTCTGGAAGCTTTCTCCGTCAAAGTTGGATGCGCCGCTGCAATCAAGGCTGGTTTTGTCTGCCGCTCCCTTTATGCTTACCTTGGATGCT
>JAEEGH010015575.1_pt1 | contig 16491 bp, 15 predicted proteins | sample 9134181 | NCBI WGS metagenome assembly JAEEGH01 (sample SAMN16246544, study PRJNA631951) | gut metagenome | biome: gut microbiome; feature: rumen; material: DP-attached | host: Bos | place: Iran: Karaj | collected 2018-10
GGTAGGGCGACCCGAACCCTCGACCTCCGGATTATGAATCCGACGCTCTAACCAGCTGAGCTACCCCGCCAAATCTCATTTTGCGGCTGCAAAGGTACAATAATCTTTCGAATTACCAAAACTTTTTCTTAAAAAATCATCGTTATTCTAATTTTTTTTGTACTTTTGCAGTGTCAAACAGTATAATTTATTACCTAAAACATACATAACTATGCAAAAACTTACCATTGAATACCCTTTGGCAACCAATTCCATAAAAATAGTATGGGACATGATCAGTAATGCTGCGGGCATGCAAAAATGGCTGGCTGACAAAGTCGTAGAAGAAGACGATAACGTAACCATGACGTTCACTTGGGGGCAGCCCTGGACAGAGCGAGACACCAAACAGTCGCGCATTCTCACCAAAGAGAAGTTTGACCATATCCGTATGATGTGGGACTATCACGAAGACACCCCCGAAGCATACTGGGAGCTACGCATAGCCCAGAGTAAAGAAACAGGAAGTCTGACACTTCTGATTACTGACTTTGCTGCCGACGACGACGAAGCCAACGACCTGCGCGGCATCTGGGACGACAATCTGGAACGTCTGCACCGCGTCAGCGGCCTGTAGATTCCTGAACCACGAAGCGTTTTGGGGACCGCGAATTACACGATTTACACGATTTTTTAGCAATCTCACTTTTCTCATTTTATGAATTGTGGCGATTTAACTAATAATAATTCGTAAAATTCGTGTAATTCGCGGTTTTTTTATAATTTTGCACGCTGAAACATGTTTCGAATAAAGAAGTTAGACATATTTATTGCCAAACAGTTCGGCTTGCTGTTTCTTGCCGCCTTCGTCATCTGCCAGTTTGTGCTGATGATGCAGTTCTTGTGGCGATATGTCGACGAACTCATTGGTAAGGGTCTGTCAATGGATATCCTGGCCCAGTTTTTCTGGTACATGGGTATCATGCTGATGCCACAGGCATTCCCGCTGGCCATCCTGCTGTCGTCACTCATCACCTTTGGTAACTTGGGCGAGAGCAGCGAGCTCACCGCCATCAAGGCCGCAGGCATCTCGCTGAGACAGGCCATGAGGTCGCTCACCGCCATCACCATTACCATTGCCTGCATCTCGTTCTACTTTCAGGAAGTCATCGGACCCAAGGCCTTCATCTCATTCCAACAGCTGCTCATCTCCATGCAGCAGAAAAATCCGGAGGTGGAGATTCCTGAAGGTATCTTCTACGACGGCATTCCTGGCTCGAACCTCTATGTTCAGAAAAAAGATCTCGACCGTGGTGTGCTCTACGGCATCATGATCTACCGCATGAACGGCAACTACGAGGATGCGGCAGTCATTCTGGCTGACTCTGGTCGCATTCAGGCTACGGCAGAGAAGAAACACCTGTTGCTGACGCTCTATAGTGGCGAGTGGTTTGAGAATATGCGCCAGTCGGGCATGGGTGTCAACGCCAACGTTCCCTATCGCCGTGAGACCTTTGGCACAAAGAAAATCCTGCTCGACTTCGACGGTGGTTTTAACCTGACGGAGATGGGTGGCATCTCTGCCGACGCACGCTCGAAGGGATTGAGCCGCATTGTCCACGACCTGGACTCCATCCGTGAGTACAACGATTCCGTGGGTCATGCGAACTACCGCGAGGCCACTCAGATATCCTACTCCCGTTCGATACTGTCGAAAGAGGACTCCACGAAAGTCCTGAGAGCAACTGCCGGACGCAGCGAGATGTTCGACTCGCTCTACCAAAAACTGACCGCAGAGCAGAAACAACGCATCCTGACGCAAGCCGCCAACGAGGTACAGATGACCCTGACCAATCTCGACTACAAGGCGGAATGGGCGTACTGGCTGAACCGCGAAGAGCGCATGCACATGATGGAGGCCATCAACAAGTTCACACTCTCGCTGTCGTGCATCATCTTCTTCTTCATCGGAGCACCCTTGGGCGCCATCATCCGCAAGGGTGGTCTGGGTGTACCTGTCATCATCTCCGTCATCGTGTTCATCGTCTTCTACATCCTTGACAACACAGGTATGCGTATGGCGCGTATCGACGAGTGGACGGTATGGTTCGGCAAACTGCTTGGCACGGTTGTGCTGTCGCCCATCGCCATCTTCTTCACCTATAAGGCCAACAAGGACTCTACCGTTTTCAATGTCGATATGTATCGCAATCTCATGATGCGCCTGTTGGGTCTGCGTACCAAGCGTAGCATTATGAAGAAGGAAGTCGTCATCGAAGATCCTAACTATCAGGAAGACAGCGCTAGGCTGGCAAGCATCAGCGAAGAGACGAAACGCTACATGGAAGCGCACAACCTGCTGCGCTGGCCCAACCCGATAGTGGTATTCTTCCGTCCAGGCAACGACCAGGAGATAGCCACGCTCTACGACAAACTGGAGACAACCATCGAAGACCTGTCGTACACTCGCGACAAGCGCATCATCATATTGCTGAACCGCTATCCGGTCATTGCGCCCAATGCCCACACACGACCTTTCCATCGCAAATGGCTGAACGTCATCACAGGACTGTTCCTGCCCACGGGCGTCTTCTTCTATGTTCGTATGATTCGCTTCCGCTTCCGTCTATACAAAGACCTGCAGCACATTCTGCGCACCAACGACAAACTCATTGCCCGCATTGGCGAGTTGATTAACAAATAAGTAATAAACAAACAACTAAGATATGGAACCACTGAAACTTAATACGATTGACGAGGCACTCGTCGATTTCAAGGCCGGTAAGTTCGTCATCGTGGTAGATGATGAAGACCGCGAGAACGAAGGCGACCTGATTTGTGCCGCCGAGATGATTACACCAGAGATGGTCAACTTCATGCTGAAAAAAGCCCGTGGCGTACTCTGCGCCCCACTGACCATCAGCCGTGCTGAAGAACTCAGCCTGCCTCATCAGGTGCAAGACAACACCTCGCTGTTAGGAACACCATTTACCGTCACTGTCGATAAGATTGAGGGCTGCACCACTGGTGTCTCTGCCCACGACCGCTGTGCCACCATCCGTGCACTGGCCGATCCCACATCGAAAGCCGAGACATTCGGACGTCCTGGACACGTCAACCCACTTTACGCCCAGGACAATGGCGTGCTGCGCCGTTCAGGACATACGGAGGCAGCCATTGATCTCTGTAAGCTCTGCGACATGCAGCCCGCAGGTGCCCTCATCGAGATTATGAACGAGGACGGCACCATGGCGCGTATGCCTGAGCTACAGGTGTTTGCCAAGGAGCACGACTTGAAGATTATCACCATCAAGGACCTCATCGCCTACCGTCTGAAGAGGGAGTCGCTCATCGAGATAGGCAGCAGTGCCGACCTGCCCACCAAGTGGGGCCACTTCCGTCTGGTGCCGTTCCGTCAGAAGTCGAACGGACTGGAGCACATGGCACTCATCAAGGGTGAGTGGCGTGACGACGAACCCGTACTGGTTCGCGTACACTCCAGCTGTGCCACAGGCGATATCCTCGGCTCTATGCGCTGTGACTGTGGCGAACAGCTGCACAAAGCCATGGAGATGATTGAGCAGGAAGGTAAGGGTGTCATCATCTACATGTCACAGGAAGGTCGCGGCATTGGTCTGATGAACAAGATTGCCGCCTATAAGCTACAGGAGCAGGGCATGGATACTGTCGAGGCAAACATACACTTGGGCTTCAAGCCCGACGAGCGTGACTACGGCTGTGGTGCACAGATGTTGCGCCATCTGGGTATCCACAAGATGCGCCTCATGACCAACAACCCCACCAAGCGTGTCGGCTTGGAGGCCTACGGACTGGAAATCGTCGAGAACGTGCCCATCGAGGTCACTCCCAACGAATACGACTACCGCTACCTGAAGACCAAGCAGGAGCGCATGGGTCACACATTGCACCTGAAGTAAGAAGAATATGAAGAACTTAATGACCAGGCGTAGCATTCGCCAATACAGTGATAAAGAAGTGAGTCCAGAACTCCTAAACCGCCTCATGACTGAGGCCAGCAGAACCCAGACAATGGGCAATCTCCAACTGTATAGCGTGGTGGTGACACGTTCGGCAGAGATGAAGGCGAAGCTGGCACCAGCACATTTCAACCAGCCAATGGTGACGCAGGCTCCAGTGGTGCTGACTATCTGCGCAGACTTCAACCGCACATCGACGTGGGCACGATGCAGGAATGCAGAGCCGGGTTACGACAATTTCCTGTCGTTCATCAATGCGGCAACCGATGCACTGTTGTACACGCAGACGCTGTGTAACCTGATGGACGAAGAAGGATTGGGCTATTGCTACTTAGGGACGACAGTGTATCAGCCACAGGCCATCATCGACCTATTGGAATTGCCGAAACTGACGTTCCCCGTAGCAACGCTGACCGTAGGATGGCCTGGTGAAGAACCTCCCCTATCCGACCGCCTGCCACTGGAGAGTTTCGTTCACGAGGAGACGTACAACGACTATCTGGCAATGGATATCGACAAATACTACGAGGCCAAGGAGCATCTCCCTGAGAACATGGAATTTGTGCGTATCAACAATAAAGAGACCCTGGCACAAGTCTTCACCGACATCCGCTATACGCGAAAGGACAATGACGCCATGAGTCAGGGGATCCTCGAAACACTCAAACGGCAGGGCTTCCTGCACTGGATTGTCAGAGGATATTAATCTTCCCAATTTCTAAAACGCTTTGCAATCAAAAGAGCATAACCTGGTTATGGATGTATTGAGCAACATATACGCCGCCATCGCAGCCCAAGGCTTTACCGACCAAACGTTGCACTCGAAGACATGCATCCCGCCAATGTGTTTGTTGATACGGTAACGGGCAAACCGATATGTATTGACTGCATCGTGAAGTTTGTAAATCCGACAAAGTAAAGTCAATCGTGGGGACAGGTTTGAAGTGAACCCAGAAAGTTGGACACAACTGAAAGGTTCACTTCAGGGACTGTCCCTCGATCACAGCTTCAAATACGAGATTATCTTCCTCATCAACAGCGAGACGGTGACCTGTTGTTCTTGTCTTTGTTAAATTATTGTTAAATATGTATCATTTCATGGATAGTTTAAGAAATAAACATTATCTTTGTGGTATGAAATGATGCTACTACCAATCAAACAATGCCCATGAACAATGAGGAAACCATAACAAGCGCTACCCGTCAGGAACTGGACATCATCCGTAACACCCGTGCTCAGGTGATGAGTCATTGTGAGCTGACAGGCGAGAATCTTTTTCTTGCATGGGGATATCCTACGGCTATTGTGCTCTTCCTAGAGTTTTTGGCTCTTCATATATGGAACGAAGACTGGTGCTCGTGGTTGTGGATGGGTATTCCGCTCATCGGTACACCACTGATGGTCTATTTCCTGAATGAGGACTACGAGCGTACGGGTTGTCGCACGCTCGAACAGAACATTATTCTGATGATGTGGATTTTCGTTGGCTTTGCCAGTTGTGTAGGTGGTGTTGCTATGGGCTTTGTCGGCATCTTCCCGTTGTGCTATTGCGCCTATCAGGGACTGCTTGTTGGCTTTGGTTGCTTTATGACGGGCATCATCCTGCATTTCCGTCCGAAAACCATCTGTGGCATCATTGCCTCGTTTCTCTCCGTCACGCCCCTCTTCTTGCAAGGCGATCTATGGCCGTGGCAGCTCCTCGTAGCCTCCCTCATTTCCGTCATCGCCCTGATTATCCCTGGTCACCTGTTCCATAACTATATGAAAAACGATGAGTCCCTTTAAGTTTCAAGTTATTAACCCGCTGCTCCATAACGAGCTGCGACTGAAAATCATGGTGGCGCTGGCCAGTCTGGAGAGTGCCAACTTCATGTATCTTTGTGAGATTACCGGTAGTACACGCGGTAACCTCAGCGTCCAGATTACCACCCTCAAGGATGCAGGCTACTTAGAGGTTAGCAAGAGTGGTTCCGGCCCTACCGCCCGTAGTGTCTGCCACATCACCCGCTTGGGTCGCGAAGCCCTGAAAGCCTACGAACAAGGCTTACAGAAATTGTTCGCTGAAGGCGTTCCTGCACAAGAGGAAAAGAAATCGAGAGGAACAGCCTCTTAAGCTTCCATCCCTTCAAGTTTATGTAATTGGCATATCTTTTATTGTCTATTTTTTAAACTAACCAATAAATATTATTACGCTTATGAAAACAAAACTACAACGATGGATGTGTGCACTAATTGTTTTAATGGTGTGCGCGAGTGTGAATGCACAGACCAGCGGCACGTGCGGCTATCCTAACGCAGACGACGTACAATGGTCGTATGACAATGGTACCCTAACCTTCACGGGTACGGGTGCCATGAATATGTATTCGGAGGATATGCCCCAGGCTCCCTGGTGGAATGATTATTTTGAAACCACTACGACTGTCGTTGTCGGAGAGGGTATCACCACAATTCCACACTGGGGTTTTGCTATGTTTGCGAACCTCGCCTCCGTCTCACTGCCCAGTACACTGACAACCATCGGAAAGGCAGCTCTGGAAGAGTGTGCCTTCACCACTATCGACCTGCCAGAAGGCTTGGCTACCATCGGTGACTACGCTTTTCAGATGGGTAAACTGACGACTGTAACTATCCCGAGTACAGTGACCTATATCGGAGAGGTTGCGTTTCAAGCAATGGAAACCCTGACATCGGTCACCTTCCTGAACACCGATCCCACGACGATCACCTTTGGTGAGAATGTTTTCCAGGCATGTGACAATCTTACTGCCATCAATGTCCCTGCTGCAGCGGTTGATGCGTATAAGACCGCATTGCCAGCATACGCCAACCTTATCGTCGCTGGCGGCGCTCCTTCACCTGTCACAAGCGGCTCGTGCGGCACTAATGCCACGTGGTCGTACAGCAATGGCATCATGACCATCGGCGGTTCTGGAGCCATGACCGACTATTCCAGCTCGATGACGGATATTCCATGGATAGCTTACCAAGAAAGCATCACGAAGGTCGTTATCGGCGACGAGATAACCCATGTTGGTGACTGGGCATTCCAAGGATGTACTGCGTTGAACAGTATTACCATTGGAGAGAACGTTACGTCTATTGGTAATGGTTCGTTTGACAATTGCACGAACGCTGGTTTCACAGTGCTGACCATTCCTAACAGCGTTCAGACCATAGGTATCGACGCTTTCTCGAACAATCACCTGAAGTATGTATGCTTTGGTAGTGGTCTGACTTCCATTGGCATGGAGGCATTTATGGTGTGCCAAGATCTGGAAGCCATTGGAGTCTATGCAAGCACACCGCCTACACTTGGAATGGAAGCATTCATGGCATGCAGCAACCTGGCGACCATCTATGTGCCGTCTGCCAAGATTGGAGACTACCAGGCGGCTAACGGATGGAGCGACTATGCCGCAATGATCAAAAGTCCCGGCGGCGAATGTGGAACAAATGCAACGTGGACGTTTGATATGGCTACGAGAACGCTGACCATTGAGGGAACAGGCGCCATTGCCGATTTCTCTGGTTGGGATAGTACTCAGGATAATGACAGTCGTGCGTTCAACCCACTTAATACCGCTTGGTATCCTTGCGGTATCAAGAACGTCGTGATTGGCGAAGGAATCATAGAGATTCCTGGTAGTGCCTTCTACATGGAAGTCGGTATCACCGAGGTCACCCTGCCCAGCACGCTGACCGCTATCGGTATGGATGCTTTCGGTGAGTGCGACAACATTGAGACGATAACGTGTAATGCTACCAATCCACCGACACTTGCCGATGCAGGAAATGAGGATTACGTGTTCTATGTTCCCAACGAGGACTGGTCGGCAGTTTTGCCAATACCTACCGTTTCGGCCATTTATGTTCCAGCTGCCTCTGTTGAAACTTACAAGGCTGCTGATGGCTGGAGTGCTTATGCTGCTAAAATTAATGCGAAATTCTTTACTGCTGTTGGCGACTATCAGTGGGCTACCTTCTATGATGGTACTAAGGATTATGAGGTTGATGCAAACACCACAGTATATAAGGCTTCTCTCACTGGTACCACTCTGACACTGACAGAGATTGGTGGTAATCAAATCATAACTGCTGGTAATGCTGTTATCATGAAATCAACAAGCGCTCCTGTTTTGACAGAAACTGCAACAGCAAGTACTGCTGACTTCAGTGGCAATGAACTGCATGGAAGCGCTTCTCCAGTAGTTTCCGGCGGAACGTTCTATGCTCTGTCTTATAAGAGTGGTACTCTTGGATTCTTCAAGGTGAAGAGTGGTACATCAATTCCTGCAGGAAAGGCTTATTTGAGCACTGCAGATGCTGCACGTGAATACTTTGAATTTGCTTATGATAATGACGTAACGTCAATAGAGTCTGTTGCTTCCAGCCATCAGACAATTGCTAATGCTCAGTATTATGACATGCAGGGTCGTAAAGTCTTTAAGCCCACTAAGGGATTGTATATTGTGAACGGAAAGAAAGTTATAGTAAAATAAATAAGGAGGAGCTACTATGAAAAAGAAATATATGACTCCAGAGTTAGATGTTGTAGAACTGAAGCAGATACATCCGCTATTGACAGGAAGTGATGTCGAAACAGGAAGTGATGTCGAAAAAAGTCTGCAAGATTCGGAAGAGGAAGAAATCGATGATCCGGAAGAAATCATTTAACTATAAATAATATTGCACTTATGAAGACAACGCTGCTAACAATGTTTCTTGCCTTTTTCGCGACAGCGATGTGGGCACAAGAAGCCAAGGATGCGAAGATCATCGTTTGGCAGAAGGACGGCAACAAGACGGAGATTCTGTTCAACCAGATGCCAGAGTTCCAGTATGCTGACGGGAACGTGTCGTTGCAGAACGGCGGAACCACGATGTCGTGGTCTCTCGCCAACCTACAGAAGTTCACCTTCGAGGCTGTTGCAGCACCACCTACTGACATCAAGGACGTCAAGACTACCGCTAAGCTCGACATTACGAGGGACTGTGCTGTCTATGACCTCAGCGGAAAGCTGGTGAAGAAGCAGATCCGCTCGCTCTCTGAACTCCCCAAAGGAACGTATATCATTAAGGATGGAAGTGTAACCACTAAAGTAGTACGCAGATGAAGAAGCTATTATTCTCCGCGTGGCTGCTCATGCTCAGCATGGTGGCTACAGCCCAGTCGTTCGTCATTGTGGATAAGAACGGCAACAAGACAACCTACGACGTCTCGAAGCTCGACAGCGTGACTTTCCAGCAGAACCCGCCGTCCTTCACCGTCTATAAGGAGGCAGACCCGGAACCCTCACAGGGTGGCGAGACACCTGCTGAACCTAAACAGGAGACGACAACCTTCACCTTCGACGAGGTGCAGAGCATTGCTGGCGACCCGAAGTTCCTCTTTGCTCATCCCGACACCGTATTCGTAGGTGCTGACGGGCAGACGTTCGCCTTCCAGCTGCGCAGCAATGTTGCTTACGACTATACGCCCAGTGACCGCTGGCTTACCTTTGGCTATGCCAGCGACGATACTGACTCGCTCTACTTCGCTGCGGCTATGAATCCCAACACCCGTCAGCGCTTGGGCTACATCGCCTTTGTTAGCAAGAACGACGCTACGATGCGCGACACCATCTACGTGGTACAGTACGGCAAGCGCGACAGCCGCTATATCGACATCAACTGGGAGCGCACTAGCGTGGAGAGCTACAACCGCGAGACGGGACGTGCCGTATTGGTGTTCCAAGACCCCATTCCCGTGATGGGCGACCACGACGTAACCCTGCTGCCTGGCAACGAGACCTACGAGATACGCATCATCGACGACGTGCAGCAGCTCTCTGACACGAAGGTGCAGCTTGACACCCGCGAGGGTAAGATGGGTAACCTGTTCAAGGACCAGCAGTTCACGCTGTGCTCCGACCCCAACTACGACCCGTCGAGCGACAGCGGTAGTAGCAGCGGAGGCGGCACCAAGCCTAGCTCTGCTCCTGTTATCTCTGGTCCAATCATCTATCCCGAGACCATCGAACTCTTGCAGAACGGCCAGCCCGTAGCCGAAGTCTATAACCGAGCCATGCGTCGTGACTCAAAGCTCGAGAAGGAATTCAACATCTTCGAGTACAAGTACGACAACTCAGGTGCCGTCATCTGGGAGAAGGGTGCTCACAACGTCTCTTGGCAGGAGTGCAAGTTCGACGTGGGCTTGAAGGGTATCTTCGCGTTCGACTTCGGCGATGTGGAGTGGGAGAACGTCCGCTTCGGCGACCTGAAGAATTTCAAGGCCTATCTGGATGGCGACTTCAATACCGACCTCATCCTGAAGTACACGCTCACCAAGGGCGTGGAGGCCAGCGTTGAGAAAACACTTGTGAAGGACATCTTCTCCTATCGTGTCAAGTTCATGGTAGGCACCATTCCCGTATGGATCAACCTCTCTAGCGACCTCATGGCCAGCGTCGAGGCAAAGGCAGAGGCGCAAGTCTCAGTCAGCGGTGGTGTACGTGCCCATGCCAACCTGAAAGGTGGTGTTGAGTGGGATGCTGACCGAGGTACCAGCGCCATCAGGGGCTTCGACTACCAGTACGAAATCGTGAAGCCGGAAGTGGAGGCTGAAGCCCATGCAGAAGCCAAGGCTTACGTGTGGCCACAGATTAACATCGGCATCTACGACGTGCTTTGCCCCACTATCAATCCGAAGCCCTACGTCCGCGCCTACGCTGATGCCCGCACGGCCGAGGCCAACAAGCCTTTCTTCGGATGGAACGCAGGCATCAGTGCAGGTCTTGACCTCACGCTGGGTCTGAGCCTCCAGCTCTGGAAGTGGAAGAAGGAGATAGCCGAGATTGACCCCATCAACCTCGTGGACCGCGACCTCGTAGCCATTCCTACGAAGATTGAGATGGCCGACGCTCGACTGACCCGCAACGTGATGAAGGGCGACACCTGTCACGTGAAGTATCGCGTGAAGGGCTACAACGCCATCACAGGCTCCGAGTACAGCATCCCGCTGGCCTGCGTCAAGATTGAGAAGAACGGCGGCGGCGAGATTGACAGCGAGCAGTGGAAGGGAGCCGACTACTTCTATACCAACAAAAACGGCGAAATCGATGTCGTCTACACCCAGACCGACACCATTCCTGCCACCCTCAAGGCCACTCTTATTACGGGCGACGAAGAACGTGACAAGGAAGCCAAGGAATGGAAGACCGTTGTCTATGACTACCGACTCACCGCACTCGATGTAGAAGAAGACCATATTAGTGCGTCAAGACAAGGCAAAGCATCACCTCGCTTTAAATTCGAGCAATTTGTCAAGAGCGAATCTGATAAGGACGGTGTTTGGGGCGTTGTTAAAGATAGAGAGTTGGAGTTCACAGCTACTGGTGGTTCGCTGGAGTCAGCAAAAGCTAAAACCGACTATGAAGGCATTGCAGTTGCAAAATTTGATGGTGGAAACGGATTCAGTGGCGGTAGCATCACAGCCAAGGTATATATTGAAGAGTTTGATACGCTACTAACATCCACTATTCAAATAGACAAGTTTACCTTCGATGATGAACATCTCGTCAGATGTAACAACCTTCCCAACAATACAATCAAGGTGTTCGGTGACAATATCCATCTTAATAACAGAACTGTCAACCTTGATGGTGACATGATCGTCGTCTCTTTTGCATCTGGTCAAAAGGATCATACAGAAAAGATAAAGATAGCCGAGGAAAGCGACGATGCCCAACATTATGTCAGTTACTCTGAATTCCGTAATCGTACTGCCAATATCCGCGAAATATGGGCAAAACTTGAGAATGTTGTCACACCCGCAGAAGATCCTATTTTGTTTGTTCCTCAGGAAATGTACATATACGATTTTTGGCAAATTCATAGTACTACGACCTACAAAGATGGTAGAGAGCCTTCAGAGACAAGAAGCTTTGACCGCGAGCGATCAATTTATCCTGACACTTGGGGACGTAATGACAATGTCACTAACCGCGAAGCGAAGATGACGGCTTTCGAGGAGGGCGATAACTACGTATTCCTCATGTATTATAAGACCCATGAGTACACCGATGACGAAGGCATGAAATATACGGAAATGTCTAGTAGTTTTGCCAATCAATGGGTATATATTAAGATAGTCACAAAAAAGGATGAACTTGGTCAAACTATTACTGAATAACGTTAATTCAAGAGGTTTTTGATTGAATCCTGAACAACCTGAAATCAATAGGGAGCCAGCCACAAACGGTTGGCTCCCTTGATTTCTAGAGAAAAGCTAGTAATCGGGGACGGTTCCAATGATCCACTTTTTCATCCCCTGTGAGGTTGATGTGGGATAAAAATAAACCGAACAATGAAAATATAATTCGATTTTTTGCGAATTTTCGGATAATTTATTATCTTTGCACCCAAAATAATAACTATAATGGTTGTAACGTTTAATGAAGACTACCTGGAGAAGCTCTATTCTAAAGGAGAGACTGGAATGAAAAAGATATGGTTTCAGCCTCAAATAGTTAGGGGGTATCAAAAGGGAATTAAATATCTGATTCAAGCAAAGCGGAAAGAAGATTTGTATCCTTTTAAGTCGCTTCATTTTGAGGCGCTACATGGCGACAAAGAAGGCAGATTTTCCATCAAGGCAAACGATCAGTATAGAATTGAGTTCACATTGGAGGAGTCGGACGAAGAACCTGTAGTCACGATATGTAATATTATGGAATTGTCAAATCACTATAAATAATAAAGGTATGGCTAAGATTGATTATCAGAAAGAGAAAACAGCTAACAATATGATGTCGTCTATGTTGATTCATCCAGGCGAGATGATAAAAGATGAGATTATTGCACGTGGCCTTACTCAGAAAGATTTGGCCCAGCAGATGGGTGTTTCCTATACTGTGTTTAACGAGATACTGAATGGTAAGCGTCCTGTAACAACAGAATACGCTTTGTTGTTGGAGGCGGCGCTTGGCACAGATGCAAACATTTGGATAGGTCTGCAGGCAGATTACAATATGCAGAAAATGAAGCAGGACCACTCCTTCATGAAGCGATTGGAGAAAATCCGTAAGATTGCAGCAATATTCTAGATTACGGTTACTTGCTCATAAGATATGAAAAAGGTAGGAAACATGAAGCTATATAGCTTTGAGGAATTGCTGGATGAGGACGAAATGGGGGCTTGGATGGCGGAAAAGGGCGGTTGGAGCGCGGAAAATCGGGTGCAGATAGTGGTTTTCGAGGGGTGATTGTCATGCGGGAAACGGGGTATTAATGGCCGCAATTGCTACTATACTAGGGAAAAATTTTTTCCTCCTATGGTAGCAAAAATTCCCTCGGGAGCATGACAAACGTGACAAATGACGGCGTCATATCCTGAGAGGACGATTTTTTGGACGAAGTGCGAAAGAACTTCATACTTATATATAATATTTATATTATATAAAAGTATGGACATTATTTGAGGTATTTCCGGAATCTCGTTGGTCAGAACCTTGCGGTGTCATTTGTCATAATTGTCACGATTTGGGTGACGCTGATTTTGGCGATGTCGGAAATATTGCGTAACTTTGCAGATAGATAGAAATCAACAACAACGATGAACAATAGTATTTTGAAACTCGATGCCCCCTATAACATCATCTATGCGGGGGGACGTATAGGCAGGCACATCGCCACGATGACCGTTTGGGACGACACCGAATTCGGCATTTTCGAAGCCAGTCAGTATCCGATGATTGACGAAGGCGGCGAGTTGGCTGCTGGTGCGCTGATTACTGAGGCCACGCTGGGCGACTGCCGCGTGGTGTGTAACGAGCGCGACCCACACGTAGGACTGCGTGCATTGGCAGAGATAGTGAAGTATGACCTCGAACAGGAAGAACCCGTGGAGTTTGCCTACCTGTGGGAACGTCTGAGCCTGCTGGGTGTCAAGGTGGTCTGGGACAAGGCGCGTGACGAGAAAGGTGAGTTGATGAAGGACGAGGATGGCAATCTGATTGACGAGAACGTCTATGACATCAGCATCTCGTTCGATGGTACCCACAAGCACTTGCTGGCCCGCAGCTATGTGTCGTCGGGCTTCTATTTTTATGCCCGCGGCTCTGTGGAAGAGGTCTATAAGGAGCTGCACTATCAGCACATGATTTACGAATCGTGCTTTGACAAGGACGCCTTGCTCATCAAGTTTGAGACGCCCGACGGCTGGGAACAGCACTTCATTGACCTGCTGAACAGCCGTAAGGAGTATTACGAACCCGCTCCCGATGAGGATAAATTAATATAATGTACGCGCGCGAGAAGATGAACGATACAGAAAAACGACTGACACCCATCCCCGTCGATTTTGTAGTAGAGCAGGGATTGAAGGAGCGTACAGAAGCCAAACGGCGCCCTTATCGCACGCTGATAACCGCGTGGGCTGAGCACGAGGGCAAGGCTGAACAGGGCGAGACGGTTGCCAGCAGGCTGAACACGGGCAACGAAGTGGAGCGGCTGAAAGACCTGCAGGACCTGCCTAACTCGATTTCCCCCAAATTCCGCAAGGGCGAGAAAGCCGAGCAGCTGGTGATGATCATTCGCGAGATAAACGACAAAGTGGAGAACGACGAGAACTGGACGTGGGCGCTGGTGATGAGGGTGATGATGGACGAAGGACTGCTGATGACGAACATTCCCAACAAGTTTGACCGTCTGATTCTCTCGATGTTACCCGGAAAGGGTGTTGACACGGTGAGGAAGAGCGGTGACTACAAAATCATCAAAGACAGCCGCTCGTGGCATGAGTGGATCAGTAATCCTCATGACGACTGGAGGGAAGCTGCCGACAGGACGGTCTGCGAGGAGATTTACACCTATTTCAGTCCGCTTTTTATAGCATAAAGTTTCCGCAATTTTCCACAAACGTCCAAAAAATTCCAAGTGGTTTCCGAAATATTTCCGAACTCCTTCCGAAATTTTCCGAAATCAGAAATTCGTGGTATTATAGGCTATAAGGCTTGTAATACCATATTTTTATTGCTAACTTTGCATCGATAAATTTAAGTTTAACTTTTAAAAATTAAGTCTATGCGAAGTAAAGAAATTTTTGCAAAGAACAAATTGTGTATGAATCCTGCCATGAACGCTCCGAAGAGCAAGGGTAGGGTGTTTGAGCAGTCACTTGGAAAGTATTTCGAGCTGACTGAGAGTGACGAACTGGCCCAGCTGGTGGCAAGCATCCGCAAGGCCGAAGACTCTGATGAGCGTCGTGCGCTGAAGGCTAACCTGCCTTTCCGCTGCCCGCACTACTTCCGTTTCAAGGACGACCGTCGCAGCCAGGCAACGATCATCCCCGAGGCATTTACCTGGCAGACGTGCGTCGACATTGACGATGCTAGTCAGGTGGAGGGTGCCATCACGCGTGCGTACCTTCTTAATACTGAGGAGGGCATGTGGAAAGACCAGCTGCTGCACATGGATTATTCAGCATCCGGCAAGCTGCACATCGACATCCGCATCCCGATGGGTATGACCATCCGTGAGGCGCAGGAGGCTTACTGCCAGGCACTGGGTGTGGCCTTCGACGAGGACTGCTGCTCGCCTGAGCGCATGATCTACATCACCGACAGCAAGTCGCGCCTGTACCTTAGCGAGAATTGGTATGCCGAGTTGCCCGAGGAAGAGGTGAAGGCCCGCCAGCAGGCTTATCTCGACCGCGGACTGACCATTGACGGACAAGAGCTCAAAATTGAGCCGACGTCAGCCGAATCGAAAAATGGATTGGGGTCCACTGAATCGAAAAGTGGATTGGTCTCCAACGAGGGAAAATTTGCGCCCGTTGACACTGAATCCAAAATTGGATTGAGTGATTACCCCGATGACTACATGGGCATCCCTTACGACTACATTGTCGAGGAGCTGGCCGACCAGTTGGGTGGCATTCCCGTTCACGGCTCGCGCAATGCCTTCCTCTACACGATGGCCTGTCATCTGCGCTACATCTGCAACGACGATTCACGCTGGATTCAGCGCGTGCTGCCTAACTACGGTGAAGACCAGCAGCGAGTGAACGCAACTGTTGAGAGTGCCTGCCGTCGCCAGCAGTCGAAGACGATGCCTCAGAAGATTCAGACCGCTGTGACGCTGGCTCGTGCGCGTGTGAACATGGAGAAAGGTCAGGACGCGGAGTCGCTGATGCGCCAGCCCGTGATGCCCGAGCGACTGCCTGCTCCCGTACGTCTCTGCATCTCGAAGGCGCCCAAGGGCTATCAGCCTGCCATCGCCACCTGCATCTTCCCGGCTTTCGCCACCTATACGGGCGGTTTGAAGGCAGAGTACTGGAACAACACCCAGATGGAGCTGACCCTCATCGACGGACTGGTGGCTCCGATGTCCATCGGTAAGTCGTGTATCAAGGAACCCATCGACCACATCCTGAAGCCTATCGAGCAGCGCGACAAGCTGGCCCGTGCGAAGGAGAAGGAGGGGGCTGACGCCACCAACCAGAAGGGTGCCAATGCCGAGAAGCCCGAGCGT
>JAEEGH010015577.1_pt1 | contig 16489 bp, 23 predicted proteins | sample 9134181 | NCBI WGS metagenome assembly JAEEGH01 (sample SAMN16246544, study PRJNA631951) | gut metagenome | biome: gut microbiome; feature: rumen; material: DP-attached | host: Bos | place: Iran: Karaj | collected 2018-10
CGGCGGATATGATATCTGTGTTGAAAAGGTGGCGTTCTCCTATGATCAGGACAAAACTGTCCTGAAGAATGTGTCCTTTACGGCAAAGCAGAATCAGGTCACAGCGCTTGTCGGCCCGTCGGGCGGCGGAAAGACTACCGTTTCCCGCCTTGCCGCACGGTTCTGGGATGTCAGCAGCGGACGGATCACGATCGGCGGGCAGGACATCTCCGGCATCGATCCGGAAACCCTGCTCGGTGTTTACTCCATTGTGTTCCAGGATGTCACGCTGTTCAACAACAGCATTCTGGAAAACATCCGTGTCGGTAAAAAGGAGGCAACGGATTCCGAAGTACTGGCCGCGGCCCGGCTGGCCAACTGCGATGAGTTCGCACTGAAGCTGCCCCGGGGATATGATACGGTCATCGGTGAAAACGGAAGCGAGCTTTCCGGCGGTGAGCGTCAGCGCATTTCCATCGCCCGGGCCTTCCTGAAAGACGCGCCGATCATCCTGCTGGATGAGGCCAGCGCCAGCCTGGATGTTGAAAACGAAACCGTAATCCAGGAAGCGCTCTCCCGTCTGATCCGGAATAAGACCGTGATCGTCATCGCCCACCGGATGCGCACGGTCAGCGGCGCAGACAAGATCGTGGTGCTGTCTGACGGAACGATTGCCGAAGAAGGTCGTCCGTCCGACCTGTTCGCCCGGGAAGACAGCGCGTTCCGTCGTATGGCGCAGCTGCAGAATGCCAGCGCTGAATGGAGCATCTGAATACAAGAATAAGCAGCCGGATCCAAACGGATCCGGCTGCTTATTCTTGTCAGTTTTTCAGTTTTTCTTCTTGTATCCGCAGTCACAGTACGGACCGCCGGAAGCCAGGGTATAGGTCCGGATAAAGGTATCTCTCCCGCCGATCTCGCTCATGGTGTAATCCAGCCTGCACATCGCAGGCGTCAGGTCAAACAGCCCCAGTTCTTTCATCAGCGTACATATGCCGCATTTGGTAAACCGGGCTTCATAACCGCTGCCGTCAGCGTAAGGATGATAGGTCATATTCCAGGAATATGGGTTCCGGTCGGCTGCTCTCAGGGCCGCTGTGGCTTTCATCCCCGCAATATCCTTTTCCGAGAACTTCCGTTTCCCGCCCATCCGGCAGAACTTCTTCATCGCGCCGGTCAGCATAGATTCCCGGTAATAGTTTGTCGCATCCTCCACGGAGGGCCTCTCCGGCATATTGAGGAAAAAAGCACACAGCATGGCGCAGCTGACAATGTTCATTTTGAACCGGTCCCCCTTTTCAAATTCCGGCAGCTTTTCAATGATCTCCCTGTATCTCTTCTTCGCCCTGCCTGTGATCGTTCCGGCTGTCTCCGCGTCATATTTCAGAACGGATGTCAGGTTCTTCCTGAATGATCCGGCAAACAGCATCCACATACCGCTTGGCATACCTGCGTATTTCATACATCAAGCCTCCTTCGTCATCACAGCCACGGCGCAGGGGATCCGGCCCTCTGCCAGTGAGATCTTCACGTCCTTGTAACCGGCGTCCAGGAAAAACTGCCTGTAGCTTTCAACCGTAAACTGCCGCTTGAAGTCAGCGCCTGCTTTCCCTACGACAGAGGCAAAGCCGCTGGTCTCTCCCTTCTGATCCTTGTTCATATAGGTCGGGATAATCAGCATTCCTCCGGGCCTGCACACGCGGTCCAGTTCCTTCAACGCCTTCAGCGGCTCATCCAGCAGGTGGATCACATTCCCGGCAACCACCTTGTCGAAGCTGCTGTCCGGAAAATCCAGCGACAGGATATTGGCCTGCCGGAACTGCACATTCCTGTATGTGGCGCAGTTTTTCTCCGCCCGTTTCAGCATCTTCGGCGCAAAGTCCGTCGCAATGAGTTGTTTACATTTCCCGGCGATCACGGTGCTTAACAGACCGGTTCCGCAGGCGCACTCAAGCACAACGTCATCCGGATCGATCAGATCAGCCACAATCCGGCGCAGCGCCTTGTGCGTTTTTCCGTTAACAACATTCACAAATAAATCGTATACTCCGGCAACCTTGTCCCAGAACATTGAATCCCTCCGGTTTGCTCCGAAATGTTGGATATCCGCCTGCTCATATCTTTTTAAGATAGAAGTCGCAGCATTTGGCCCCTTTTCCGAGCGTTCCGGTCCGCTCAAATTTCAGGCCCGGCAGATTCCCATACACACGCTCGTCGTTTTCGCAGAAAATCTTTGTCAGTTCCGGACAGCCCAGCTCCGTGAGATGCCGGAAATACGGACAGGATGTCACATCCATCCGATAGGCTCCTTTTTCTTTGGGATAAAAAACGTTCTTGAATCCGCTGTTTGATCCGAATATCTTCTTTGTCAGGGGATTCCAGAGTTTCACAAACAGGCCGCGCATTCCTGGAATCTTCATCATCTTTTCCAGTTTCTTTGCCGTGCCCGCGCATCCCTTGATCGCCGCATTTTCGACAACAGCATATGCCTTCTTCTCTCCGAGTTCTGCCTTTACTGTCAGATAAACAGCTGCCGCGGGAAAAATCCTGTCATCGGTATGCATACGTTCACCCTTGGAAAGCGAATCGTATTCCTTCAGAAAGGTTCCCAGTTTTTCGGTCGACTTTTTCCACAGTTCGTCGCCGTTCCGGGTTTGTTTATTCAGTTCCGCCCTCATTAGTTTTTTCTTTTCCATTATCTGTTCCGCCGCTGTCATTTCAGTCATCCTTTCGTGATGCTTTTCGTCGTTAGATATTACTAACTCCTATAAATCGATTATACGTCAAACCTGCGCTGAAGAAAAGATCGGACATTGTTCCTCCTTTCATGTTCCCCGGATCAGAAACAATAATGATCTTTTTCATATTCTTCCTCCTGGCATTACGCGATCGCTTCGCCCAATGCCCTGCAGGCGGCCAAAGCAGCGTCGTCCGGCGTGTTGTTGGCTTTCACGCTTTCAGCCGCCAGAACAATCCCTTTTTCAGCACAGCGGGCTTCCCAGTTCTCCAGCCATTCTCCCACACCCCAGTCATAGCTGCCGAACAGTACGACCTTTTTCCCGGGAAGAGATGGTTCAATGCCCTCCAGCATCGGCTGGAATTCGCCATCTTCCAGTTCCTCGGCACCCATAGCAGGACATCCGAGTGCAACGGCATCATATCCGTCCACCCCGTTTACGTCCGCACAGGCCAGCAGATCAACATCCGCGCCGTCCGCTTTTGCACCTTCCGCAACAGCCTTCGCCATCGTTTCCGTATTACCGGTACCGCTCCAATAGATCACCGCAACTTTGCTCATTGTAAAAACCTTCCTTTCTTTTTGTGGTCTATCCCATTCCTTTTCAGGAACCAGAACAGCAAGCATATCGCCGGTCTTCAGGCCGGCCGTTATGAGAAAGCAGCATCAATTCAGCATCGAACATAAATGGCTCTTTTGATTAGCTTTATCTAACCCATGTGCAAAATAAAGAGCATTCGTTTCATTGTAATACTTCGAATGCTTTCTCGGGTTTAAGTTAGCTTACGCTAACGTTTATTTTTTTATCATAGGGTTGTATTCAAAGTCAATCGTTTTTCAAAACAAGCCAATATCAGGCAAGCTTTCAGTATTGACACTTTTCGTTTTTGCAGATATCATAACGTCGTTACGTAACACCGTTATGGATTGAGAGGTTCAGCATGGCGAAACGCGTGGAAGGTCGGTCTGACAGACTGCTGGAATGTGCCAGGGAAGAATTCCTTGAAATGGGTTTTCAGGAAGCTTCTCTTCGGGTGATCGCAGCCAAAGCCGGTACTACCACAGGATCAATTTATACCCGCTTTCAGGATAAAGAAGGCCTGTTCCACGCATTGGTGGACGATACCGTGGAAGAATTGATCCGCTGGTTCCGGGATGGACAGGAACAATTTGATGACAGACCGGCAGATCAGAAAAAGGAAGATGTTTTAACCTACAGGCCTGAACTCTGGGAAACACTTGTGGATTATATTTATGATCACTGGGACGTCTTCCGGTTGCTCGTCCGCTGTGCTGACATTGATTGTTATGAAACCATGCTTCATCGGATGATTGAGATTGAAACAGACTATACTTATCGCTTCCTTGAATCTACAGGCAATGACGCGATTCACAGCAAACGCTTGTCCCCCATGATGATCCATATTCTCGGAAACGCATTCTATTCCGGCGTGTTTGAAATCGTGCGCCATGAAATGAAAAAAGAGGATGCTGTTCTCTATGTGCGCCAGCTCCGTCGTTTCTTTCTTCTCGGCTGGGCCGATATTCTGGAAAAAGCACCGGATTGACTGGTTTTTTTCTTTTTATGTTATGGTTAGTTTTGGCTAACTATTATGGTGTCCCCGCGCAAGCGATGGCATACAAATTATTTTCAAGGAGGAACCCCTTATGAAGAAACTCTTTTCCATCCTGCTGGCACTGTGCATAGCGTTCAGCCTCAGTGCAACTGCGTCAGCTGAATCAATCCCCTATGCGGGCGGAAGCGGTACGGAAGAAGATCCGTATCAGATTGCTACTGCTGAACAGCTTCTGGCACTGTCTGCCGCTGTCAACGACGGCAGTGTGAACGGTTATCCCGGAGTTTTTTTCGCCCTGACAGATGATATTGACCTGAAAGATATTGCCTGGCAGCCGATCGGACATATGGACCTTACGGACATGAGCAATTACAGCTGCATGTTCATGGGTACGCTGGATGGCCGGGGCCATACGATTTCAAACGTCTTTTTCCATTCTGATTATCCGGTCTGCGGCGTCGGAGTAGTCGGCATGAGCCTGGGAGAAGTCAAAAACCTGACGGTCCGGAACGTGGACATTCGCTGCGAGGATACCTACTCTATGGCTGTCGGCGGCGTAGTCGGGTATAACATGGGCGTGATCCACGATGTGACACTGACCGGGGAGAACAATATTGCCGGTGTCAATGCTACCGGCGGCATCGCCGGCGGATCTATGCAGCCAGTCTGGAATTGTTCCGTTGACGGCACAACCATCCACGTACTCGGCAGCAATGACTTTTCTTCCGGACGGATCATCCAGGAAGATGTTGCCGAATGCGGCGGCTTGATTGTAGGCGGCTTCTTTGGCGGCACAATTGATCATTGCACGGCAAAGGGAACCGTTATTGCCGAAGGGAACGAGCCTGTCGGATTGGGCGGTATTGCCGGATGCCTGGAGATGATGGACAGCATCACCAACTGCACGGTTGAAGTGGAGATCATCTCTGAAAAAGGCGGCCATGCTATCGGCGGTCTGTGCGGTTACAGCGGTACACACTCTGTCGGAGATATAGCGCTGGCAAGCGAAGGTATTCAGTCTTCCGTGTACCCCGGCGTCATTGACAATTGCCATGTGACTGCGAAGATGAACATCCCCGGCGCAACCCATGTGGGTGGTCTGGTTGGAACCGGTCTGTATTACTACGGCGAGGAGACGGCTTTCAGGATCATCAACTGCTCGGTCAATGCCGAAATATCCGGAGCCGTAACCCCCGGCGCCGTAGCAGGCCGTGCAGTCAATTCCGTGATCGAAAGCTGCGAATCGGAAGTAAAGCTGGACGGCGAACCCCTGACCAGTCAGATCGGTGAAACGGTCACAATGTACGAGAGCAGTGACCAGGCTGAGGAAGAACCCGCTTCGGACGACAACGCAGCCTGATCTCTTTCAGGAAAACAGAAAGGACAGATAATTGTATGGCAGAAAAACAGGATTCCAGGTCGAATCTGCTGAAAGGAAATGTTTTCCGGACCATGCTGTCGCTGAGCGTTCCGGCGATTCTGGGCATGGTGGTCATCGGCCTGTACAACTTTATGGACGCGGTCTTTGTGGGACGGATGGTCGGTCCGGAAGCAATGACAGCGGTAAAAGTATCCTATCCCTTTACCCTGCTGAACAGCGGTGTCGCCACTCTGATCGGTACAGGTTCAGCTTCCGTCCTGTCCCGCGCGGTAGGCCGGAAAGATCAGGGAACGATTAACCAGATTATGGGCAATCTGATCGCGCTGATTCTCCTGCTGTCCCTGGTCATTACGGCCGTGGGCGAACTCTTCACCACAGGATTGCTCAGCCTTTCCGGTGCGAAAGGCGATATCCTGGCCCAGGCTGAAAAATACCTGAAGGTCGTCTTCATCGGTTCCCTCTTCGTCAACTTCGCCCAGTCCGCCAACATGGTCATGCGCGGCGAAGGTAAGCTGAAGATCGCCATGGGAATCATGGCTGCGGGTGCTCTGCTGAATATTGCGCTGGATCCGCTGCTGATCTCCCTGATGGGTAAAGAAAACGGTATCCTCGGCGCAGCCTGGGCCACTGTGATTTCCCAGGTGCTGCAGGCTTGCTTCACGCTTTGGTATTTCAGAAAGAAAAGCGAAAACGTCCGGATCAACAGGATCAAAATTCACGGCAATCTGGTCGGACAGGTGCTCGGCGTCGGCGTCTCCGCCATGCTGATGCAGGTGATGACCATGGTCCAGCAGACCATCATGTATAACACGGTGGAAAGATGGGGCGGCGGCAGCTGGCAGACGATCCTGGGCGCATGCCTCAGCCTTCAGTCTTTTGCGTTCATCCCGCTGTGGGGGATCAGCCAGGGATTCCAGCCGGCCATCGGCACCAATTACGGTGCAAAGCAATATGACCGGGTCAGATCCTTCACAAAGGTCTTTATGATCGCGGCAACTGTACTGGCGTTGGTATTCTATTTGCCGATTATGCTTGCACCCAAGGGGATGCTGAGCATGTTCATCACGGATGAAACTATCTGCGCCCAGGGTGCGCCGATGCTGCGTGTTTTGTTCTCAACCTATATCAGTTACGGCGTTCTGATTCTGGCTATCACTTTCTTCCAGGCGATCGGAAAGGCCGCAGCTGCTTCCGCGATGGCGCTGCTGCGGCAGGTGCTGCTGTTCCTTCCCCTGGTTGTATTGCTGCCGACAGTATTTACGGTCCCCGTACAGGGCGTGTTCTACGCGCAGATGTTTACGGATCTTGCGGTGTTGTTGATCGGTATCGTCCTGCTGGCCAAGGCCTTCGGCAACATCAGAAAAGAAGAAAGATTATTGACCCGAATGGCTGTTTCTGCAGCTTAGTGTCACCAATCCTCTTAATTCTCAAAAACAGCAGCCTGGCTGATTCAGCCAGGCTGCTTCTTATCATTGTCTTTTAAAGTAAAGTGCATATCCACGCCAGCAGCGCCGAAGCAAAGGGAAACGCGATAATGTGCGCAAAATGTGTCTTCCGATTATAGCCAAACAGATGCCGGCCGAGCACAGATTTTGTTTCCGGATAATAATGCGGGAAGAAGTTGAAACCCGCGTTACAAAGAAGCACCCAGTCAAAGAACAGAACGTCAAACGCTTTCAGCAGCAGAAGCATGATTAAAAACCGGATAAAGAACTGCCAGAAAGTGTATCCCTCATGAATCCCGTTTATCGCTCCGAAAGCGAACGCTCCGCCCATCATCAGCAGAGATACTGCCGCCAGGATCCACCCTATGGCATGAGCCCCCGGAAATCGTTCTTTCCGGGGTTGAACCGCGTCCTGGACTGCTTTGGGAGCGGAGGTGAAAAACCGCTTGTCCTGGATAAAGCCGATACCGGACAAAAGCATCAGAAACAGCCCGGCCATCAGGATGAGAGAACAAATCAATGTGATCAGCATAGAAACACCTTATCCTCCTGTTGTAACAATTCTTGGATTCATTACCGTTTCCACGGAATGCATCTGTTCACTCGTCTCAGATACTTCACATATTCGTCTCCATAGAGGTCAAGCAGCCACTTCTCCTCTGTCCTTTTCAGGACTATAGTCATAATAAGCCAGTTGATGAAAGGCGTAATCAGGATCCATACATTGACCCACATCAGGCTGATCCCCGTGATCATGAACCACCAGCCGCTGTACATCGGATTCCTGACCCAGGCATAGATACCGTCTGTCTTCAACTTGTTTTCTGCGATATTCTCATCCATACCGGAACGCATGGCGCCGATAAACCAGACGATTGCGCCAAAGACAATAAGGAATCCGCCTGTAATCCGGAAAATATATGTCCACGGAGCGGACAGCGTTCCGATCCTGAATACATAACTGAACAAAACAATCCCTACCGCGGTTACCGCTGCCATCCCGTAAACAATGTAGGGACCGACTCCGTATAACGGCAGCTTCTGTCCCTCTTTGACATAATTTTTCATGTCTGGCCTCCGATGTTAATCATTCTTTCGCTTCCTCATTAACACTTCGATCTACCGTTCCAGATGACGTATACCTGCATTATCGAACAGTTTGTATCCGTACAGGAAAAGCATAAATCTTCCGAACAGGAGCAAGAAACCGTATCCCTGGCGGAGGCCGTCTGCGCCCAGGGAATACAGCGCGCCCAGATAAACAACTGCTGCCGCGGCCGTCATCAGATATCCGACGGCCTGTTTCCCGGCCGGCGGATCAGGATGATCTCCGGCTGCCTCCCGGATATCTTCCGGCAGGAATTTCATGAATAATTTCGTCTTTGCAAAGGGCGGTATCGCCAGAATAAACACCAGTGACAGCGAACAGATACCGGCCAGGACGATCAGGGTTGTTACCATATCCCGCTTCCTCTTTATGCAAGAATACTCGCGATGCCAGTCACAGCCAGTCCGGCGATCGGGCATACCAGAAGAGTCCATACCAGTCCGTGTTCCGGAATCGCCAGGGTTTTCAGCCATTCCCAGCGTCCCCAGGCTTTGCAGTCTTCCGCGCCCTTGATCATATGCCGGATCCTCTGGGGAAGCCAGCAGTCAAGGATCAGGAAATCGGTGAGGCTTACAAGGGTCATTTCCACATAGCCTGTCCAGAACAGATTCCAGAAACCGGAGATGCCGGCCAGGTGTGAGCTGATCCCCCACCAGACAAACAGCACCAGATACAGCGGATACAGGATCAGGTTCATCGTCCGGACATCTTTCCTGTCCACATACGGCGCAGCCGCTTTCTTGATTTCCTTCGGAAACATCGTGCTGTATGCCTGCGGCACCAGCAGGAATCCCAGGATTGCCACAGCGTTAAAAAACAGGGATCCCGTCAGTCCGTCCAGGATTAATCTTGACCAGTTCATTTTTCTTCTCCTTCCAGTAATTCAATCCACTTTCTCTGCCGATGCCGGTAAAAGGCGTTAGCCCACAGCCAGATAAAGAACGTTTTCCAGCCTGCATGTATCTCCACCCTGTCGGTATACTCTGTATGGCGCTCATCCGTCGCCACCAGTGAAATATCATGATTCCATACCGGCACATGCGGATTGCTTTCCCTGCTGCTGATTCCTCCCGGATCAACCCGGACAACCTGGATGGTATGGATTCCGTAAGGTATGATTCCGAAAAGCCTGAAACAAAAAGACGACTCGCTTCCGGCTGTCCAGACAGATGCCACAGGCCCTACAGGCTCGAATGTTGCATAAGGTCTGGCAATGTACTGTAATGTTTCCAGTTCCTGCAGCTTTTCAAGTACCGTTTCTCTCGAGGCAGGAAATACAGAAGTTTTACGGATGACCATTTGAACTCCTTCGATGCAGATATATTGTCTTAAAAGATCGTATTATTTTTTGCCATATTGTTCCCGGATCGCATTCCAGGATGGCATGGCCTTCTTCAGATCATTCCAGTTGGGCATCGGAAAAGCCGGTGTCTTCGCGATGATCTTCTCAAAAGCCCGGTCAAGCATCTCCATCTCCTCCCAGGCGTTCCGGCAATGGGCGCAGGCGATCAGGTCCCCCATCTGTGTTTTGGACATCAGGTAATAGACAAACTGCATCAATGTGCCCTTGACTCCCGGTTCATAATACTTTTCATCTTCCGCCGGAAGGATCGGGGTTCCCTGGGATTTCAGCATCCCATAGGCTTCTCTTGACGCCAGCCGCATCTGTTTTCGCTGCTTTCCGTTTGCGGAACGGAGATCGCCGTTGCATGCATAGGTGAGATAGCAGATCGGCAGAACTGCGGCAAGATGGCAGATCAGATACGCTTCCATATCAGGCTGCCAGCGAAGCTTATATCCGCTTCCGTTAAAGACTGCTTCCAGCTGTTTCCGGGTCTTCTCATCCGGTATCGCGTGCAATCCGCCGATATCCATGTTGCCGGTGCCCATCCGCTCGCAGATCAGCACTCCGCGCTCCTGGTCCCGTTTCCCGGCCGTTGCCTGGAAGGCGAACAGGATTTCCTTCGGACAGACTGTCTTTTCAAGAATGGTTTCCCGCATTTCCGCCGGGTTCATATTGTTCCCGACCATCACAACCAGAGGAGTATGAACGGCTGCAAGCGGTTCCAGGATCGCGCCGATCCGGTTATAAGGCATAACCGCAAAAACAACGTCATAAGCCTGATCGGCGGAGATCTCTTCGATCACAGCCGGATGATCCAGCGTTTCCCTTCGCTGCAGATGATGCCTGATCCGGAGGCCGTTCCGCTCCAGCTGTTCCTTCCATTTTCCCCGGGCCAGCATCGTCACGTCATTTCCGGCGCTGCAGAGCACATGCGCCAGATAGCTTCCGATCACGCCGGAACCGTATACCAGTACTTTCACGATTATTCTTTCCTCCGGAATCCTTTATAGATCAGTCCTGCAAAGAGCGCGCACAGAACAGCCCCGGCCAGCATCCACGGCGGAAGGCTGCCGTTTAAATTCAGAGCGATCCCGAGCGCCGACACCGGAACGCCCAGGGCGCCGCCTGCGGTTAACGCGCCAAATCCCCGAAGCAGCCTCTTTCTCGGAAGAACCCGGTCCAGTTTTGCGATCCGTTCGCTGATGATCTCGACAATCCCGATAATCATCATTGCCGCCGGCACCAAAGCCAGGATCGAAAATACAGAAATTCCCGCCGCGAGGCATTTCCAGGTACAGATCAGCCAGATGATCCAGCCCGCGTTGCCCGGAAGGTCATAGGCCCACCATTGCGCCGTCGGGATCTTTGTTTCATACAGATCGTTCATTTCCCCGATTCCCTCCTGGCGTATTTCATGGTCAGCAGCAGGCCGCCCATGGTCCAGATATTGGCGATACTCAGCCATCCCGCGGTCAGCGCGTTGCGCAGCGCGGTATCCGGAGCGAACTTCAGCAGCATGGTCAGCGCCTGCCCCACCGGCATACAGAAGATCCAGCACCAGCGGGGATAAGGGGTCAGGCCTTTGGCAAACGCCGCGATCTGGGCATAGGAATGGATTGCCCAGGCGATCACAAACAAAGTGGTCGCCGGAAGCAGGAAATACAGGCCGAAGCGGTATGAAAGATCCAGCGCGTTTTCCGGACTGATCTTCGCAAGATACCGGTAAACAAACACGCAGGCCAGGCATGGCACATGAACGCCGCACGCGCCGAAGATCATATAGCCGAAGATACCGGTCCGGTACAAATGCGCATAATGCATGGACCGGAAAGCAATCAGGCGGTAAATGGCAAAATAGCAAAGGCCTTCCAGCGGAATGCCGATCAGACCCAGAAACGCCGACCAGAAAATCCGGCTGTCCGAAAGCGTCAGATAGGAAGACAGGAACCCTTCCAGTCCTGTCTTCTCCGGATCATGCACGCCCCAGCCAAGCAGCATATCGCCGACCATGACTATACAGCCCGCCAGCAGGCCGATCAGCAGCAGCTTCCTGATCCGTTTCCAGTCCAGTGTATTGTCAATACCTATATCATTGTAGGAACTCATAACGGTTTTCCTTTCATCCAAGCGCCACGTCCAGGATCATCATCAATACAAAACCGAGGGAGAAAGCAATGGTTCCGATATTGGAATGCTTCCCTTCTGACATCTCGGGGATCAGTTCCTCCACGACCACATACATCATGGCGCCGGCCGCAAAAGCCAGGAAATATGGCATTACCGGTGTGACCAGTCCCGCCGCCAGGATCGTGATTACCGCGGCAATAGGTTCAACCGCACCGGAGAGTACCCCCATCCAGAACGTCTTTCGTCTGGGCATACCCTCCGCCAGCAGCGGCATGGATACGATCGCTCCTTCCGGGAAGTTCTGGATCGCGATCCCCAGCGCCAGCGTCAGCGCTCCTCCGGCAGTGATACCGACAGAACCGGCCAGCAGTCCGGCATAGACAACACCGACTGCCATTCCTTCCGGAATGTTGTGCAGCGTAACAGCCAGGATCAGTTTTGTCGTGCGCTTGAATCCGCTGCGCGGCCCTTCGTTCTGTTTATCCATATGTGTATGGGGCGTAAGCACATCCAGGCCCAGCAGGAATCCAATGCCGATCAGAAAGCCGATGGCAGCGGGCAGGAAGGCAAGTTTCCCCATTCCTGAACTGCTGTCCAGCGCGGGCTGCAGCAGGCTCCAGAAGGATGCAGCAACCATCACGCCCGCCGCGAAACCTGTCAGTGCCTTCTGTATATTGTCAGAGATCTGCTTTTTCAGAAGGAAGACCATTGCCGCACCCAGACTGGTACCGAGGAACGGGATCAGGACGCCCTCAAAAATCTGTATATTCATGATTTCCGCCTCAGTGTTTTACTTTTTGCCGACCAGCAGTGCGGATCCGGACAGGGCCATCCAGGTCGCTTCCCATTTCTTCATGAACTTCCCGTCCGTAGTATCGATCAGCTCCACCTTTTCATAGCCCATATCCCTGAGCTTTTTTACAAAAGACTGGATATCACCGTACTTCGACCTGGACATGATATCGTGAATCGCGAAAGTTCCGCCTTTCTTCAGCGTCCGAAGGGTTTCCAGCACATAAGCCTGCCTGTCGCCGGGGATATTGTGATACACATAATTGCTGGTCACCGCGTCAAAGGCTTCATCCGGAAATCTCAGCTTCGTAGCATCTCCCTGCGTGAAATAAACATGCGTAGCCCCTTCCGCTTTTGCGTTGCTTTCGCACAGTGTTTTGCTGAAGGATGCATATTCCTTTCCCCAGCGGTCGACTCCGATGACTTCCGCCCTCGGATTCCGTTTGGCGACAGCAATTGTCAGGGCTCCGCTTCCGCAGCCTACGTCCAGGCACTTTCCGCCCTCAGGCAGATTGACATATGCCGCTGTTCCGTCAATGATCTGTTTAGCCATCTGACGTTTTCCCTTATAGTCAAAAGCCCTGTACATCAGGATCGACCATTTTGTCATAACGCAGAAGATCAGCGTCAGCACGGCAAAAACGATTGTCAGCACTTCCTTCAGGGTCCCCTCCGCCAGTGCCAGTCTGAAAACCAACAAGAGGACAGCACAGCCAAGAAACGCAGACAGGAACGCATAGATCATTCCTTTGGGCATCCAGTTCTTATAATCAGGTTTCATTTTCAGGCCTCCCGTTATTTCTTTTTTGCCAGCAGGATCGTCCTGGCTTTTTCTTCCGTATCGTCTGCTTCGTCATATCCGTCATACGGCGCGTCCGGATCCGGAACACGCTTATGCAGCCTTGAGCAAAGCCTGTCTCTGTGGGCGAACACAAAATCCAGATCATCCGACCAGCCGGTGTGACCCGTGATCACAGCGATCTTCCGTTTCCGCTTTCGCAGGTTTGCCTCCAGTTTCTCAAGGCTTTGAACAGACAGCTTGTTGCTTTCCGCAAGCATGGCAATAAAGCTGTAGCCGCCGTCCGCACCGAACCAGATGGTATCCCCGGTGAACAGGTATTTGTCATCCACCAGGTAGACCATATGTCCCCAGGTATGCCCCGGAACAAGAATGCATTCAACTTTGATCCCCTCGATGTCCAGAACCTGTCCGTCCTTCAGCAGCCTGCGCTCATTGTTCATTTTGACCATGGGCAGCTTATACAGGCCGTGAATCACTTTCCGTCGTTTCTCGCCTGTAATGTATTTGTTTTCGATCTCGCTGAGATAGACCGTCGCGTCTTTAAACAGCTGTTCGCTGTCCGGTTCCAGAGCGCCGACATGATCCGTATCCTGATGGGTGATCAGGATATGATGGATACTGTCCGGATCGATATCAAGCCAGCCCATTTTCTCTTTCAGGCGCTCGTAGTTGTAACCTGCGTCGATCATGATCGTCACGTTGTCTTTTGTATAAAAGAAGATATTGGCAACCCACTCCCTCACGCATGCTACATGATCATCAATTCGTCCGGTATTCAGCGGTTTGAAGATCTGTGTTCCCCGATAAATACGGCTCATGGACTTCCGCTGGTGTTCCGTATCTTTCCTGGACATCTTTCAACGCTCCTTTTCTCACACACTTTTTGTCCGTTCCCATCCATCGCCGGCATCTGTACTGTGCCTGACAAAATCAAAATCACAGCAATCCCCGCCCTGGCACAACGTCTTGCTTCGCCTGAAATCCGTATAAGGCAGATTGCCGAAATTGATAATGTCCGAATGGCAGAACATCGCGCCCAGTTTCATCAGGTCCTGCTCTTTGAAAATATGCCAGTAAATGCATTCCCTGCATTCAAAATGGAACCGGTCTTTGGGATCTTCATCCAGATGCCATTCATATCTCCACCCCACCCCGGATCCGTGGCGGAACCCGAAAGGCAGGATCTTCTTCATCGCCGGCAGGAACCAGGACTTCCTGGCCAGTTTCTGGTAGGTGTCCGGTGTCAGGGCTTTCCACATTTCCGTAGATACGATCTGATAGGCTTCTTCTTCTGTTCTGCCATGTGCCTGCAGCGACCGGTACAGCGCAATGGAAGTCAGGATCTGGGCGATATGCTTGTAATTCCCTTTATCGCAGTACTGTTGTTCTTCCAGCAGCAGTTCCCTCATTCGCTGATAAACATCCTGCCGGATTTCTGCCGGCAGTGTGGGGAAATAGTTCCGGTATCGGCTGATCGCGACAAGTTTCTCAGGTGTGTAGGATTTCATCGTCGTTTCCTTTCCGTGTTAGTTTCACCTAACCTATGTTCAAAAAAAGAAGGCCTATTCATCCGGCTGAATTCTCTTTTTCACGCCCGGCCTCTGCCTTTCCGGTTTTTCGACATCTTCCGGAATTGCCCAGGATCGCCCGAAGCGTTCTGCTCCCGGCACCCTTCCCTCCTGAATATACTGATTGACCCATCGGCCGGACACTTTCCATTTCCGGGCTGTTTCCTTCACGGACAGATAACCTTTCATTTGTTCATCTCCGTTCCATAAGTTAGTTATAACTTACTCTGCTATTATATTCCAATATATGCGGAATGCAAGCGTTATTGATTCATAGTCAATAACGGACAAAAAAGGATTGCCGCAGCAATTGCGGCAATCGTTGACGCTATATGCAGATGCAGGGCTTATGCTTCCGCAGCACCTAGTTCGCTTGCTTCCACGGTAATGCTTTGCTCCTGCAGTTCCTTTTCCGCAATCAGATCCTCAATGGTTTCTTTTGTCCTCATCAGTTCTTCTACGGACATGGTTTCATAATTCGAACCACGCGGCTTGATATCCATTCCGCGGTTGCGCAGGAAACTGTCCACTTTATCCTCATTTTTCTTGTACAGATAAAAGCCTACTGCGCTGACGCCCACGCCGATCAGAATCCCTTTTACCAGATTGTTTCCGCTTACCATGTTTTGTTCCTCCTTATGTTTTTTCGTTTATTCTCAAGCGTTAATCCCCGCTGTAAGGGCCTCATTTTGCCAGAATCTCACTCCCGCGCCGGAGCATCTTTCCAGCAAATTCCACGCCGTTCCTTTTTTCCTTCAGAGGAATCAGAGTGGCAGAACGACCGTCCGGATGTACCAGATAGACTTGCTCTCTGGGCGCTTTGGGAACCAGATGCCGTCCAAAGGTTACAATCCACGCCAGCAGGCTGGCCTGGAAGGTATTCGTCTTTCCGATGGAGTTGATCAGATAGATGATTGACATCACTTCCGGATCAAAGCTCCCCCTTGTCTGCAGTTCCTGATATCCATGCTCTACCACAGCAGCCAGCGTTGCACCGGCTGAAAGCCAGCCGCTGACTCCTGCAAGCTGGGCGCCTGTCAGTTTCATAAGTCCGTCCAGGCCAATGAGCGCCAGTGCTAATCCGCCTGTAGGAGCCATGGAAAAACGTTTCTCCTCCGAATGCTTGATATGAAGAAGCTTTGTCTGCTTCTCACAGGCATAAACAGCGGCAAGGTGAACAATGAGATTCTCCTCGCTGACGGTATCGGGATCGTACTCAATCAACAGGGTCTGAATCTTCGGGTTATAGCTGCACCGAAGTACCCCGGCTACATTCCGGAAAACCTGTTCCGAATCAACCGGCTTTTCGATCTGTACCCGCAGCCGGCCCGGCAGCGCGTGCAGGATTTCAAAGTGCAGGGCTCCTCTTTCATCCCTCAAAGCAATCACCCTCCTGTCAGGAATCTATCGGCGGGAAGAAAAGCAATCGAAGCGAATTTCCCACCACCAGGATCGTGGACATATTATGCAGCAGCGCGCTCATCATCACGGAGATATTGCTGGACGCTCCCAGGATCAATCCCACCGTATTGATTCCAACCACCATGGCGAAATTCTGTTTGACGATCCGCATGGTTTCCCGTGACAGTCTGCGCATTTCAAAAATCGTCATCGGATCATCCCTGCTG
>JAEEGH010015579.1_pt1 | contig 16488 bp, 2 predicted proteins | sample 9134181 | NCBI WGS metagenome assembly JAEEGH01 (sample SAMN16246544, study PRJNA631951) | gut metagenome | biome: gut microbiome; feature: rumen; material: DP-attached | host: Bos | place: Iran: Karaj | collected 2018-10
CCCAATCCCCAATCCCCAATCCCCAATCCCCAATTATAAATAAAAATTAATTTAATTTTTATATTAATTATTTTCAATTTTAAATTAATAAATAATTAAATAATAAAATATTTTATTATTTAATAAATTAAAATAAAAAAAAACATTTTATATAAAAATTTGTATAAATAATATTATTTACATAAAATTAATATATTTTATCATATTTAGTAAAAAAGCAAATTCACCTCAATTAAAATATTATATATAAATAAATAACCAAAAAAAGCTTCTTTCTTTAATTGGACAATTTCAAAGTAACAATATTATCCGTTTTTTCGCAATCTAAAATAACAGCGACTCCAGCAATAGTCCATTTAGCAGGAGGCGATTTAGTTCTAAATTGAGCGAAGCAAACAAAAGTGCTTTGACGATCAATAGTTTTATATATAGGACAAATATAACTATTTTTAAGATCTTTTTTGGGATCCAAAAATTCAACGCTCATAACTTTACAGAAAATAATAGGCAAAACAAAGAAATTTTCTTTTGGTCTTGATTCTTCTAAAACTTTATTATCTTCATCAAATCTACATCCTTGTAAATGAAGACCATATATAGGTACACCTTGACTTTCTTTAAATACGATTCCTTGAGGTTCGTTATCTTTTAAGTAATAATTACTAGGTTCAGTTAATATATCTAATTTATCTAATTCTTGCTCGAGTTTTCTTGCTGCTAATTGTCTAATAGCTGTTAAGTATGACAAAGGATTGAAAAGTCTATTTATAAATACAACTTTTGGAGTTGTGTTGTCATTTGATTCAAATTGTTTTAATTGTTCTATTCTTGCTACTAAAGATTTCAACCATGATTGCAATCCTCTGTTTGTAGCGAAACCGTCGCTGATCCATTTTTTAGGCACACGACCTGCGCTGAGACTGAAGATTAGTTGTTCTATTCTTTCATCCATGGTTAATTTACCATCTATGGCATCACATATATCTTTACAATTTTTCTTTATTAATTCACATAAACTGTGCATTTGTTCACATTCTTGCATGAATACGTTTTGATCGGGAGATAATTCACCTTCTCTGGTTTGTTTCATTTTAATTATATCAAACAATCCGTCAGCTGATTTGGCAGTTATATCATCGCATATGGCTTTTACTGCTTCGAATGCATTTCCTTCTCCTTCTTCTCCACCACCCCCGGATTCTTTGGGTTCTAAATCGATTAAGTTTCTGAATAAGGTGTTAGTTTCTGTTATACGATATTCTAATTCTGCGTTTGGATGTAATCCGAATAAAGCGGGACTTTCGCTTGTGATTACTGCTTCGATATATTGACCCCATTGTTCGAAGGGATAGACTGGGTTGTTGATGGGTGTTTTAAGGGGGTTGACTTTCATTACGGGGTTGTTTGAAGGGTATGGTACGAGGTCTAAATCTTCTAATAATTTATCTCCGAGAAGGTAGTCTAAATATGCGTTGTTTAAAACTCTGTCCATGTCATCTACTATATGTCCTCCATACATAATTTCTCCGACTATGTATTTAAGATCTTCCCAAGGAATTTTTGATGTTGCTGCTTCAAGATATCTACCTACTATTGCGTCTGAGTTTCTTAAGTCGTCTAAGTTGAAAGGATAATTTCTGTTCCATCCTAATGATCCGAATTTCTTACGTTCTATAACAACTGCATGATAATATGATAGACCAAATATAACTGCACATCTTCTACGGTCGTCGATTGGGTTGACTCCATCTCCGGTTTTTAATGTGGTAAATGCGATTTTCATATTTTCTTTTAATCCGCTTGGAGGTTCGTTTGTTAATTTTATACATTTTTCTAATATACCTACTGGAATGTTTCCGCTTGGTTCGGCTGATAAGAATAATCTAAAATCTTCATGTCCTTTTTCTTTTGCTATTTCTTTCATTTTTTCTTCTAAAGTTTTCAACCATTTTGGCATTAAATGAATGTTTTGTAAAAATAGCCATTCTCCATTTGAATTACAATTCTTTAATTCTTCTTCAGCTCCTTTTTCTGCATTTTGACCCATTGCAATGTATTTAAATCCATGTTCTTTAGTGAACTTCTTTTTGATTTTTTTGGGTAATATATCTCCTCCTAAAATTTCTAAATCTTTAATTGGGTTGCTTCCAGGTGATAAAATAAAGAAGATTGGAACTTCGGGTTTTGAATCGAAGTAGGATGTTAATAAACTATCACTAAATGTTCTTGCTTCTAAGAATTCTTCTCCATGTGGCAAGCAGACTCTAATGAATTCATTCAAAGCAATACCTACTCTTTCTGGACGACATGCTCTTAGAACTAAAATTTTATGGAAACTATGTTTTTTATATTTCTTCCATTCGGGAGGAAGATCTAAATCTTCGGGGTTAATTTCATTGTACCATTCTTTGAATTTAGATGAATATTCTTTTTCTATTTTTTCACTAAATCCATTCAATCCATCCAAATCACTTAAATAACATAAAGCTTCCCATTGAGTGTTATCTAAGAAATCTAATGATTTTTCTTTTGTTATTCCTGGTTTAGTTGGGCATTTAAGTAAAAAGTCGATGTGTTTTTGAGTAATTCCTTCAAGAGATTCGTGTGTTAATGCACCTTTTTTTTGAAGTAATCTAATAGCGATCATTGTTAATAATAATTGTTTATCTTTTTCAAACATTCCTGCGGAAATCCAAATGTAAACAGTGATTCTTATTTTTTCTCTTAGAGCTACAACTCTTTGTAAAAGATTATCGTTTTTAGGTGTGTTTGCAATAGCTTTTTCGAAGAAATATTGGAAGCTATTTAATGAATATTGATACATGTCTTGAATGACAAATAATTTAGATATTAAGAAGAATAACATTGCACCTTCTTCACCAACACCTCTATATATTTCTCTTTTTTTGTTAATATCTGCTATTAATGCTTCAGTTGTTTTTTGACTTTCTTCAATTTGAGTTGCTCTTGCTTTAGTTTGTTCTAAACTGTTAATTAATTCTTTGTTATCTAAAATTGTTTCTTGATCGGCTTCGGAAAGTTTTCTTAACACATCATCTTCTTTTAATATTAATTCAGCTTGGAATTCATTAATTTCTGTTACGTATTTTCTAATTGATTCTTCTAATTCAGGTTGTTCAATATTAACGACCATTGCTAATAATTGATCTTCTAAACCTTTTTCAGTAACAATGAAGTTAATTAATGTACATTGAGCGACTATTTCTGGTTTGTAATGAGGATTAGAAATTTTAGTAACGAAGAAAATATTAGTTTTGGGATTGAAAGGATAGTCACTACTACCTACACGAATTTGACCATGTCCTTTTTCTTTATTAGTTGTTTGTTTACCCATAATAGGAGCTAACATAGGATCTATTTCTTGATCAACATCTTCTATAATAATATCATCTCCACTTCCTAAACTTTCTCCAATTAATTGATCCCATTTTTGTTGTCGATATTGAACTAAAGTTTTTTTAGTTCCTCTATTTTTAAGCCAAGCGATAGCTTGCATTTGAGGGTCTATGATTAAAGGATATCTCGTACATTGTGTAATGATAACTGCGTTTTCTGTACTGAATGGATCGGATGGAAGACCTTCAGCTTTCATTTTTAATATTTCTGCTTCGGTTGATAATGTGTGAACTATGTCTATACCATCTGTTACTGCGACATCTTTTCCTAAAATGATGTTTTTCCATTTACCAATTAATCTCTCTCTGAAGAATGAATTAAATACTCCGATATATGATACAAATGATGAACCTAATAAGCAATCTCCTGCGATATTTTTTTTGTTCTTTTTTAAGTTTTCAACTTCGATTTTCCAACGTTCATTATTTGAAGCTAATAATCCAATGAATTTTTCAGCGGTATTTAATTTTTCCATTAAAGCATTTTGTTCGGCTTGGACTTTATCTAATTTGGCTTTAGAAGCATCAAATTCAGCTTGAAGTTTTCTTTGAGTTCCCGAAACTAATTCTAATTTCTTTTCTAATTCTTCTTTTTTAGCCAAAGCGGCATCGGCAGTTGCTTTGGCAGCTTGAGATTTTTTAAGTAAAGGATCAACAATAAGATACAATCTGTTATAATTAACTAAATTGTGGAAATAAGATACGACACCTTTAACGGCACCTGAAATTTTAGCCATTTCATTTAAATCTGTGTATGGAGGTTCTCTATACATTTTAACTTTTTCTAGCCATTCTGGTGTGACCCATGTAATGTTATCTAATCTTTGGATCATTTTTTGTTTAATTTGTTCTGCTGAGTTATTTAGACATTTGTTTTTAATATTTGGTAGTTCTTTTTTGATATCATCTCCTGGCATTTTATCTTCGGGGTTGAAAATGAGGTACATTAATTTAAATACTTGGAAGTTATTTTTTGATGGATTGTTTGGATTTTTAAATTTATCTAAATCGTCTTTTTTAATGTTTTCTGCTTCATGTCTTGCGGCTTCTTTTGCAGGCTCTGCTTCAGCAAATGCTTCATCAGCTTCTTTTTTTTCTTTTTCAGCTTGAGCTGAGGCTTCGATAGCTTCTTCAGTAGCTTTTTCGACAATAGCTTTTTCTCCTGAAATTTTTTCATTTTCTACTTCTAATCTTGCCAACACTTCACTGGTATTTTTTTTCTCTTCTTCGACTATCACACTTTTAGCTTCAATTTCTTTTTTAAGATCTGCGATACTATCAGACGCCTTAGCAACGACAGCCAAACCTTTTTCAAGACGTTCGATTTGGAATTCAATGTCACCATCTTTTCTAGTAACTAACAATTTGAAATAGTTAACTAATTCTAAGAAAGATTTTGGGGTAGTATAGTTATATCTTCTTTCTGATTTGAAGAAGGCATCGTTAAATTCATTAATACTTTTATGTAATTCAGATGCGATTTCTGATATTTTTTTAACCATAACTTCATCTTCAGCAAATTGTGGCATTTCTGCTATAGCTCTTGCAGACACAGCGGTTAAAGCAGTATCAGGCCATTCATGGAACCAATCAATGGAAGTTCCTGAAAGAATTGAAGGGAATTTTCTTGCTCTTACTCTTAAAGTATCTCCGACAGGAGACATACATAAAATAAGATGTACGTTAGTTTTAACTCTATATATTAAATAGTTGAATAAACCTTCCATTGTGTAATCACTTGCTGATTTGGTGAATCCTAAATTAGGTGCACCTGATTTTAAAAATTTAACCATTTGAGCTTCTAAATCTTGTCGAGTTTCAAATATTTCATCTACCCAATAAGATGATAAAAAGTTGTTGATATATACTAAGAAATATTCATCTATTATGTGGTTATCATTTATTAAGAAGCACATTGGACTTTCAGCGGATTTTAATACTGATTTCATCATTAAATTTCTCAAATCTAACAAAAATGCTTCGTTGTTATAGTCTGTTCCACTTAAATTGGGCATACCTATATCAATATCCTTAATGAAACATGCCAATCGAGACAAACTTTGTTTTCCAGAACCTCCGACACCAACTAACAACGCATGACTACAGGAATTAGATATGATTCTAGCAATACGACATATGTCCATTATGGCATCATCAAATAATACAAGAGGTAAATCTCCTTTTTCGTCGTTGTATCTTTGTAAATGTTCATCTATTTCTTTTTTCAAATCATCATATGTTTTAGGTTGAATTAACATATTCGGATTATCATCTGTTATTTCTGGTCCGAATGGAACGAAAATGAAAGGTTCTTTTAATTCTTCGTTTATATTTGGATTATCCCATTTGAAACTTTGTTTAAATTGGTCCATTACTGAAATGTCCCATGCTTTAAAATCTTCAGCGAAAAGTAATCTATCTTTAAATACTCTGTTTGCTTCATGGAACCATAATTTATATATTTGAGTTATGTCTTTATATGCACTGGAAGCACTTCTTAAAACACCGTCTATTAATCTACTTATTTCTCTCATGTTCCATTGATAGTGGAATTTTGTGGCAGATGGGAAGAAAACTTTGTTACCTTTTCTTACTCTTTCTAATATACCAACTGAGGCATCTATAACTTCACTTATAAGTTTATCGATAGTATCTTCTTTTTGGTTGTTGAAGTGGAATTCTTTGAAGTGATTTTTTAAAATGAAAGTATAAATTTCGGAAGTAATACTTGCGTTTGGTTCAGAAGCTCCAATTAAAGTGAAGTGTCTTTGTAATCTTAAATCAATATTAAATGAACCAGCTTTTGGATTTTGACATCCAATGAATAAAATATCTTCTAAAATCTTTTTGAATTCTAAATCTTTTCTATCATAATATTCTTTATAATCAATTGCTTGTCTTAATAATTCAACGTGAGATTGAGTACCATATTCATCTAATTGAGGCATATTAAGATCGTCTAAGAAATAAATTAATTTAGTGTTTCCTAAAGGACCATATCTATTAGAAAATCTTTGAGTTATTTGAGAATCAATAATAGTTTGTAAAATAAATGAGTTAGTAAATGAGTTGAAATTGACTCCATAATTTCTATAAGTATAACCTTGAATTTTACATTTTTTAGCTAATTCATCCATATAATTTTTAAGGAAATATTTAACAACGGCAGTTTTTCCTGTTCCGGAATCTCCAATGAAAAGAACTGGTTTTTCTTCGAGCATATTAATTTGGCATATGTAACATAATCTAGTAACTTCAACATTGGGAATAATAATATCGCTAAACAAATCAGTTTCTTCAAAAACAGGTTCTTTAAGTTGTTCTTTCCAGTTGACCCATGATAATGTTGGTTCGTCGAAGTAATAGTCAAAGCAAGTTCCAGCGTCAGGGAATCTAAGTTTGTTTTTGGATTTTATTGAGGCGTTTACGTGTGTGTTCATTTCTTTTCTATCTATCAATCCTCCTCCGACTCCCCACATGAAACTGAAGAAGTATATAGCTTCTACTACTAAAGCTTTTCTTTCGTCGTCCATTTCTACGAATTTGGCATCTAATTGATGGATTAAATTTTGGAATATGCAACAGAAGTTTTGTAATAATGAAATTTCTACTATAGGGGCTACATATCTATCTTTCCAATCTTCGACTTTATCGAAAGTGGATTTGAAAAATTCTTGTAAGACTCTTTTTGTAACTTGATGTCTTTGGTCTGAAAATTGGTTTTTAACCCATTTATCAAAGAATGGGGTGATACCTATATCTTTTTCGTTAATATATAAGACACCTCCTCTACTAACAGTAGCTAAAGTGGCGTTTCTGAGGTTACTAACTTCAAATAACAATCTCATAAATTCATCTAAAGGAAAACGATCTCCGTTTGTTAAAGTTAAAACTTTATTATCGTCCATGACAGTATTCAAACTTTCAATCCAATTGGGATCAATATCACCATCTAATATAATCCATTTATTTTTCATAGTTTCTTTATAAGGTGGGTCATTTTTGCACATTTTTTTCATAATGGCAGATAATATACCATATTTCCATGCTTTTGTTTTATCGTCGATATATCCAAATAATTCATTACCTGTGATTGCTTTTGGACTAAGTTTTTCATGTCCTGATTCTTCATCTAAATATTTCATGTTAGTGTAAAATAGTGTCTTCCAAACTGAAGTTTTTCCACTTCCTGGAGCACCTAAAACGAATAAACAATGACGAACTTCTAAAATTTCTTTTAATTGACGTGTTTTTGTTGTGAATGATGCATCTTTTTGAAGACCGACTTCGGGACATTCAGTTGCTTCATCTATTTTACTATTAATAAATTGATTTATATCTTCTTCTTTCACACCTTTAGCATCAGATTCTTTGAATAAATCTTGTAACAATCTTTCAAAAATAATCAAATCATCAGGGACAATTTTAGCTTTATTAAAATCAAATAAAGCTTTCATAATAATATAAAATTCATTTTTGCTCTTATTAGCTTCTAATCTTTTCAAACCTCCAGCTTGTCTTAATAAAGATTTAATAGCTCTAAGACCCCAATCGTAATGTTTTTGTTTAGATAATAAGTCTCTACTTAAAGTATATAAAGTAATGAATTTAGCTGCAATTGGTTTAGCGGAACTGAAACCTTCCGACATTAACATATTTTGACATATTTCTTTTAAATCAGGAACGACCATAGCGCATGATCTGAATAAAGCTTTTAAATTATCAGGCAATTCAGTTCTTCCTGCATAACCAGGGTTCATAGTAATGAAAAATCCGCAAGTTGGAACTAAATTAATTTCGCTTCCTTCAAAAACGAAAGTGTTGACACCCGCTCTCATTGCGTCTAATACAACTTTGACTTGGGTTGAAACAACGGATAAAACTTCTATACTAATTCTATTAAATTCATCGAAGCATCCCCAGAATCCAGTTTGAGCCAAACCACTGAAAATACGAGCTGTAGTTTCAATATCCATTTGTTCGGAACAGTTATTAACAATGACACCTAAACCTAAATTTCTACCTAAATCTTTCACAGTCTCTGTTTTTCCCGTTCCTGCAGGTCCAGCAGGGGCTCCTCCTAAAATTAAGTTCAAGGCTTGAGTCAAAGTGATATAACATCTATCAGTTAAGGGGGTGATGACTAAACGACCAGTGTTTCCGATGTATTCAAATGAGTAGAAAGTTTTGAAATCGCATACGAAAATGTCACAGTTTCTTTTATCAGGAACATATCTAAATCTCAATTGCTTTTTCCAGTTGAAATTTTGACTATCAATCGCGGGCTTCATTTTACTAAATCCTTCAACGACGTCTCTTGCGTGGACATCGACGGTAATAACAGTGATGATTTTAACTCTTAAATCTCTGGTTAATTTTTCGTCTCTGACTCTATCGATTAAATGGTTGATTCTTTTTACACAAAGTTCATAATAGTCTTTTAAAGCTCCATCATCTCCTCCATCAGTAGCTTCTAAAGCATGTTCTACTTCTTCGGTCCACACAACTTGAGTGATTAATAAAGCTAATTGAGCTGGGAAAGGATTTAACCATGTGTGTCTATCATCTTTTAATTTATCGGGATTTCCGCTTGCGGTGTTCCAGTTGACATCAGCATAAGCTTTTACTAAAATATCAGCTAAAGTTTTTCTCATTTTCGCTTCGAATTCTCCTAAATAAACTTCTACTAAACTTCCTTTACATACAAATGGCTCTTCGAATTCAACTACTTCTCCGTTATCAGCTGAGCACATTGCGGTTATTGTATCGCTTTTGTTTTTTGCGTCTAAAGGTTTCATTTCCCATGCTTTGATTCCATCGAAACAATCTTTTACGTTTTTGTTGATTAAATTAGGGTAGTCTGCGCTACTTAACATGTTTAATAAAGTGTCGTTTGAAACGAAATAAAAACGAGGGAAAATTTTCTTTTTGGTTTCTAAATAGTTGTCTAATGCGTTTTGACATGTTGCGATGTTTTCGCTCATTTCGTTGATTATTACTTTTCTATCTGCGGTACAAACGTCGATCATTGTGTTGTAGTCATATGCGTTTTTCATTTCTTCTCGGAATTTTGCGTCTAATTCTTTGAATTGCGCATATTCGTTTCTTAATTTGTTTTGAATATCGTCTGATTTTAAGAAAATAACTTCTAATTTTTCCCAATTTTTTTGGAATTTTAGCCATTGTTTAATAACATCATTGACAGTTTTTAATTGTTCCATTTTGTTGTTAATTTGATCACCCATATTTTCGAAATTTTCTAGAAATCCTTTTTTTTGACTCATTTGAATTAATAAATTTTGGTCTTTTTCTAAGTTTTCAATGACAATGTCCATTTGACCATGATCGAATAGATAAAAATCATAAGTTTTTTTATTTAAATTATTAGTCATTCTGAATTTTTCTGATTGCCAAGTTTTATCTATTTTATTATATCTCGCTTCGATTTTTTCTTGTTCTCCCGCGGTTGTTTTTTCATCTTCAACAGCGGCTTTGACTTTATAAATTTCCAAATCTAATAAATTTTGAACACAAAAATCAGGTGAATCGTAAGGAATTTGTTTTTTGATAATTTCATTTAAATGTTTCCAATGACGAGGTTTAATTGCTTTGTCTTTTAGTAATTGAATGCATTGAATAGTATCGTCCATTTCATTGGTTTTTTTTAATAAACTATTGAAAGCAGGAATTCCAGTTTTTATTTCTTTTTTTACATTGGTTTTTAATGCTTTTTTAAGTTCTCCGATGTCATCAGATAAATTATTAGCGTTAATTTTGTCCATTTTTATTAATCTCCAGTTGTCAAAAATTTCAAAGAAATATGAAACATAATCCCACAAAGTTTTGTATAATTTTAAATCATTTAAACAATCGCTGATTTGTTTGTTTGTTGATAAAGGAATTTTTAATAATAATTCCATGTCATTATTTGTTTTTTTTTCTTTTTCTAATTCGATTGTTTCATCGTAATATTTATCCATTGTTGCATATGCGTTGTCTATTTCTTCTTTACTGAAATTAACTAATTCTCTTGGGGCGTTTTCTAAAAATTCTTTTCTAAATGCTTCTACTTTTTCTTCGAATTCTTTTTTTTTCACTCTGAAACTTTCTTTTTCGTGGTCGATTAAATCGCTGATTTCTTCATTGACATTTTCGACTTTTCTTTTTAATTCAACGACGTTTTTTTCTAATTCTTCAGTTTGATCGATTAATTTTTGTTCTTCACTTTCTGTGTTTCTTTCTTCGATTTTGTAAGGATCATCTTCACTTTCGTTATTAGTATGTTTTTTTAATATTTCTAATTCGCCTTTTATCGATGGAATTAATTCTATTATTTTCGGGTATAATAAATCCATGTCTCTTATATTTTCTAATAATCCATAGAATTTTTTAATATCTTCTTCAGATTCAGTGTTTTCTGGTTTGTTTATAATTCCACTTTCAACTCGATCCATGAAATTTTTAATATTTTGAAGTTTTCTTGAGGAGTTTTTTTTAAGAAATTCTTTGTATTTTTCTATCCAAGATTCAATAATTTTTGTTAATTCCGCCTTGAAATCACTAAAATCAATTTCCACCCATCGAACTTTAATGTGATCGGGCATGTTTTGAACACGTTTTAATTTTTCTTTATATTCATTTATAGTATCATCGAAAATTTCTTTAGTAGGTGTGTATTCAACAATTCCGTTCGTAATTGGATTGGGATTTGCTTCATTGAAAATTTTATCTATTCTTTCTTGTCTTTCTTCTTGTTCAGGCGTTGGTTCAGGAATGGTTGTATTTTCTTTTAAAAATTGATTAAAAGATTCCTCAAAATCTTTTTCCCACAAAACTTTAAAATCACCGAAACTATCCATTTTTGTGTTACTTTCAGTAGCTAATAAAGAACATTCTGAATATAATTTATATACAATTTCTTGAATTTTAAAGTTTTCTGTCACTTCGATCATGTAATCTCCCATTGAAGTATCAACTCTGATTCTAAATAATGTACTTAAATTCAAAAAACTATTGATCCATTCTAAAATCATTGATTTTATACTTTTTCCATCTTCGCCTGTGAAATCAGGTCGATAAACAATTTTTCTATCTTCTAATAACAATCTTACTGAGCAAAAAGGAGGCAAAGTTGGATCTAAACATTGACTTAAATGTAATAAATTTTGATATATTAAATCTATTGATCCATTTAAAACAATGCTATTTATGTAATGTTGATAGTTTTTCCATTCATCTTTTTCTTTAAAAGTTGATAAATTTTGAACGGCTTGTTTTAATGCGATTTGAACCTCTCCTAAATTAGAAATATCTTTTACTCTCGTTGCCATTTTTGCTCTTTCTTGTTCATAATATGCGATGAATCTTGTGCTTACAGCGTCTGCTTCGGAGATTTCTTTTGGTTTTTGGAAGAGCATGTTTTCAGGTAGCAACCATTCTTTAAAAATGGCATCGATTTTTGCGACAAATAATTTTAGTTTATTTACTGTATCTGCTAATTCGCTTATTATTTTATGTGCTTTGTTTGTGAAATCGTCTATTTTTTTTGAGTCTTCCCATGTGTATTCATTTAACGCTGGTTGTAATGCTTCTTCGACTTTGTTTAATTTCCATTCGACCATTGGTTTTTCCACTTCGTTTAGTTGCAATATTATGCTATTGTATTGCGCTTTGATGTTTTCGAGATTTGAAATTTGTTTTCTGAAAGTTGCGTTTTTAGCGAAAGCGTCTTCTGCTTCTTGTGGAATTTCCATGTTCAAAATTTTAAGATATTTTACTTCTTTTAATAATTGTGATAAATCCGGATCGAAATTGACGTTTAATAAATTATCTTTTTTTACTAAAATGTATATTTTTTGTTTTTCGACTGAATCTGATTTTGCTTTTTCATCCCAATCTGCTTTTCGAGTGTTTCCATATTCATTAATCATATTATAAATTGAGTTATAAGAATTTTCAATTTCGCCAAATTCTTCTTTTTCAGTGATTCTTTTTCCGCATGCGCGGAATTTTTCAATTGGTTCTGTAATACGACTTTTCAATGAATCAGTCCAATTTAAAAGAGCTGCGATTGGAGGCATGTTTTTATTCAAAGGGTTTTTTTCATCGTTGTTTTCGATTTGTTTTTTCCCAGTTAAAAATAAATTCTGCACATCTCTCAATTCTTCTTTATATAAATCTAATAAAATGTTATATTTTTTTTCTAATTCTACTACAATGTAAGGACGTTCTAAAATCGTATCGAAATTGTCTAAAACTTTGAATTTTCCCATTATTGTATCATTTTCATCGAAAGTTTGTGTTAAAACAGCGGAAATTTTTCTTTCTAATTCTTTTAAAATGTCTTTAAATTTCGCATATTTTACATTAAAAGTATCATCATTAATGTCTAATGGATCGTATTCTTCTGAAATAAATTCTTTCACTGCTGCTGTACATTCATTGTAAATGTCTAATAAACTTTGACCTAAAGCTTCTCCTTTGATTCCTCCGATTGTTTTTGTGCTCATTTTGCTAAATTCGTTGTAACTTCTTGCGACGTTTAAAATGTCTCCAACTCGATCGTTAAACGCATCCAATCGATAAAAAATAACATTTCGTGTGATTTTCCATCCATCATCTTCAATGTCTTTGTATTGAAAATAGGCAGTCATGAATTTTTGTATGATTTCTCGAGTTTGTTCTAAAACTTGAATTTCTTTTTCGGGATCGTCTAAAATTTTATTGAAAATGTTCGAGTGAATAAATTCTTGTCCTTTCGCAATGATTGCGTTACAAATTTTTCGGATTAAAACAATCAATCTTTCTGGTTTTTTATAATATTCATTGTCTCGCCAAATTTCTCTGATAATATGAAAAATAGGCACGAATTCATCAACAACTTCTGTTAATTCTTTCGTTTCGTCTCCTAACGTGTTAAATTCTTTTTCCAAACATTGTAAATATTTCCAATTATGATAAGATTCTTTTGCTTTTTCTTCGACATCTTTTTTAATTTCATTGAACATTTTATGATATGTGCTTTTTTGTTTTTCTAAAAACTTCAAAATTTCAGTGATTTTATTACTTTCAATTTGAACTAAAATGCTTCCCAAAGCAGTTGATTTATTTTTCCAAAATTCAATTTCGCTGCTTGGCAAAGGATTTCCATTGTTTCTAAATTCATGTTCCGGCTCTTGTTTTAAAATGTATCGAATTAAATCAATCCACATTACAACAGCTCCTTCACAAATTTGTGTTTTTTCATTGTCATTTATACTTGGATTTCTAAAGATTTCATCGCTTGGTTCAGGCAATTTCGTTTCTCCTTTTGTGTGTCCCAACGCGACGTAAAAATGTGAAAGAAAATTATGGAATTTTTCCATTAGTTCCTTACTAATTAATTCGCTGCTTTCGTCTTGTTGAACGTTTTGAGTTAACATTGGGAAAAAAATGTCTTTGCAGATGATGTACATTTCATCGAGGATTTTTTTGTTTAGTTCGATGAATAGGAAATTATCATCCATGTTTGGTGATAATTCATCTTCTTTGTTTGATTTGATTATTAATATGCTTTTTCTTCGGTTGTCTTTTGGGGATAAAACGCATTGGCCTTTGTTTGATAGACCCATAATGACTGTTTTTTTGGGCTGGAAAAATAAGATTTTTAGTTCTTTTTTTATTTCATCTGATTTGTAGGATGTGTCAAATGCGTTGTAAATGTCGTCATTTTTTTTTAAATTAAAGAAAGAGGCTAATTTTTCCTCTATAAAATCTAAAGCTTGCGCTATAATTTCTTCTTCGCTCATTTTTAATCTGAATTTATTTTTTAATTGAGACTTTTATATTTTTTTTTTAATAAGATATTTTTTTTTTTTTTTTTTTTATTTTAATTTTTTTTTTTTTTTTTTTTTTTTTTTTTTTTTTTTTTTTTTTTTTTTTTTTTTTTTTTTTTTTTTTTTTTTTAATTATTTTTTTTTTTTTTTTTTTTTTTTAATTAAAAATTTATTTTTTTTTTTTGATATTTTTAATATTATTTTTTTATGAATAAGAATGAAAATGTGTTTTTTTTTTTTTTTTTTATTTTTTTTTGTTTAAATAAAAACGAAAATTTTTTTTCGTTTCTGGAATGAATTAAAATTAATTAATATTTTAATAACTTATATTTAAATATTTTAAATATTTTTATATTAATTAATATTAAAATATTTATAAATTATTTATTTTGAAAAATGTTTATTAATTTATCGCTTATATTTTTAATTTCTTTTCCCATGTGTTCTAATAAAAACGAATTAATATTAAATAAAATATTTTTATGTGTTTCAACCATTGAATTTGAGATTTTTTCAATGAAATTATTTACAATAAATTTCGTAGAATTTTTTAAAATTATATTTTCAATTTTTCCTTCAATTTCATTTGAAATTTCACTCTTTGAAATTCCCATCCATTCGTTCATGTCTTTTTTATTATTTTCATTTTGTTCGTTTTCAAATAAACTTTGAATATTTAAATAATTCACAATTTCTTTTTGAATGTGATTAATTATTTCTTTTGTGAAATTATTATTTTCATTATTATTATTTTGATTTTTTTGTTCTTTTTCTTTTTCGGAAATTTCTTGAAATTGCAAATATTTTATTGCTAATTCTGTACATTTTTGTTCTACTAAATTTTCAATATATTTTTGATATTTTTCATTAATATATTTCGAAAATTTAGTCAAAAAATCAATCAACAATTTTTCCGAATTTTCAGACAATTTTTTTGTAACATCTTCTTCAAAAATTAAAATTCTAATCACAAATTTAATAATTTCTAAATCTTTCGTTTTTAAATTTTTAATGGGAAGATCATTAAAATTATTAATTTGATTATTAACATCAATTTCCAATTTTTTATGAATATTTTTCATTTTTTTATTATAATCATTTCTAATCCGAATTTTCACCGAATTAAAAAACGCACTTTCAACCGCTTTTTCAATTTTTTCAAACGTCATTTGAATTAATTCTTTCATTCCATGTTCTTTAATAACAAATTTATTATTCCCACTTTTAATTTCTCTTTTTTTCGCCACGATTTTAACGCTATTAATTTTTCTATTATGCGTGCTACAAATTTTATTAATTTCTTCCAACATTTTTTCACTTTCAACATCATCAAACGCTTTCGTATAAACAATAATAATCGGCAGCGTTTCATCATCATACAATTTCATTAATTCAATCAAAGAATCTCTTTCAACGTCTTCAAATCGCACGCCAGTGACGCAATACCAAATGCAATGAATGAAATTATTAATATTGTCTTTTTCCGCCATTGAATTTATTAAATTTTTAGCAGAATTTAACATTTCTTTTATTCCGTATTTCGCTTTGTCTATTCCTTGACTGTCATATAATTTTAGGCCTTTCATTTTGGGTGATTCGTATGATTTTGGCTCGCCGATTGTTTTCGTTTTGCCGATTCCGGTTGGTGCTTCTTCGTTTTTGTCCAGTTTTAATATTGAGTTTATTAATGTTGATTTTCCTACACCAGCTGGACCTAAAATTAAAATGTTGAATGTGGTTGATTCTTGGTGGAAATTTAAGTTTAAAATGGAGGATTTTATTTTTTTTTCGAGAAGATTTTGGAAGTTTTCTTGGGTGTAAATTGAATCGATTATTGTGTTGAATTCGTTTATGTTGAAATTGGAAAGTTCCGTTGAAAATAAGGTTTCTTTGTCTTTTTCGATTTGAGATTTGAGGGATTTTAAATAATCTTGTTTGATTTCAGTGATTTTTTTTTCGAAGAGTTTTTCTAAATTTCGGTCTTTGTATTTTTTTTTCATGTATTTTATTAATCCGCCAAAACTTGCGATTATTATTCCTGCATAACCAAAATTTGAAAATAATGACATGTAAAATATTTTAAATATAGTTTATTAAAATAATTTATAATTAAAATATAATTAATATTTATATTTTATAATAAAAATTTAATTATTAAATTTTCAATTAAAAATTATTTTTTTTTTATTTTTTTTATGAAATTGGGGATTGGGGATTGGGGATTGGGGATTGGGGATTGGGGATTGGGCCCAATCCCC
>JAEEGH010015580.1_pt1 | contig 16485 bp, 11 predicted proteins | sample 9134181 | NCBI WGS metagenome assembly JAEEGH01 (sample SAMN16246544, study PRJNA631951) | gut metagenome | biome: gut microbiome; feature: rumen; material: DP-attached | host: Bos | place: Iran: Karaj | collected 2018-10
TCTCTTGTAAAGAGTTATGGCGTAGCCCTTTTCCTTTGCATCATTAACAGCTTTATCCTGATATTCCTTAACTACCGGATATGTCGCAAGGTAGTCCTCCATGTACTTCTTTGCGTCAGATCTGGAGATATTAAGATCCTCACTTAATCCGAAGGCGCTTATACCATAGACAATTCCGAAGTTTACAGCCTTTGCATTTCTTCTCTGGATATCCGTCACTTCCTCGAAGGGAATTCCAAATACCTTGGAGGCTGTGGTTCTGTGAATGTCTTTGCCCTCATGATAAGCATCGATAAGTCCCTTATCCCCGGACATATGTGCAAGGATTCTCAGTTCGATCTGAGAATAATCCGCATCTGCAAATACATAGCCGTCCTTTGGAACAAATACTTTTCTGATAGCTCTTCCAAGCTCTGTTCTCATGGGGATATTCTGAAGATTAGGCTCTGTTGAGCTTATTCTTCCTGTAGCTGTAATCGTCTGGTTAAAGCTTGTGTGTATCCTCTCATCATCACCGATAAAGGCTGCAAGGCCATCTGCGTAGGTACTCTTAAGCTTTGTAAGACCTCTGTACTCTAAGATATCCTTAACTATTGGATTCTCTGCAGCGAGCTTCTCAAGTACGTCCGCTGCTGTGGAATAACCGGTCTTGGTCTTCTTGCCACCCTGTATCCCCATCTTTTCAAAGAGAACTTCACCCAGCTGCTTGGGAGAATTGATGTTGAATTCGATTCCCGCCTTATGGTAGATGGATTTCTCCAGTTCCGATATTCTTGTTCCAAGTTCATTAGCGTATGAAACAAGAGCTGCGGCATTGACGCCTATACCTTCTTTCTCCATATTGTAGAGAACCGTGGTAAGCGGCATCTCTATGTCTCTGTAAAGCTCTGTCATGCCCTTTTTATCAAGAGCATCCTTAAGCAGCTCATAGGATTCATATATTACATACGACATGGTTCCGGCATATTTAACATATTCCGCAGGCATGGTCATCACAGCTTCGGCATAAGCCAGTTTCGGGAAGCTGTCTTTCCAACCTGTTAACTGCAGATCCAGATGCTCACTCGCAATATCCTGAACCGTGTAATCACTCTTAAGAGGATTGTTAAGATATGCCATTATCAGCACATCATCTATGTTGGCATAATCATCCGTACCCAAGGCCGAATAGGAATCCTTGGCATCAAAAGTAATAAGCTTTCTCGACTTATCTTCTGCCAGATGAGTCATTTTCTTTTCAAGATAATCTTCGCTAAGCAAAAATCCCGATACAATAATGACATATGTGTCAGAACCATCTGATATGCTTAAAGATGTTACCCCGTCTTTATCTTTTAAGAAATAATATGCCAGTCTGTTCTTCTTTTCCAGACTGTCAAAGAGACTGTCGGCTTCCGACATATCATCTATCTTCTTAAAGCTGTCTGTATCAATGCGCTTTGAAAATACAGCTTCCGTCACGCCGTCAAAACGCTTCATAAAACTCTTGAGTCCGAGACTTAAGAAAAGTTCTTTGGCTTCGTTGTTCCAGAAGTTACCGATCTTAAGCTCATCCCATGCAAGCCCCGTATCACAATCCGTCTTGATGGTGGCAAGTTTCTTGCTTAATATAGCCTTGTCCTTATTGGCTACAAGTTTCTCATGCAGAGCCTTCTTAGTTATCTCATCAATATGCTCGTACACACCTTCCATGGTCTTATATTGCACAAGAAGGTCTGTTGCGGTCTTTTCTCCGACTCCGGGTACACCGGGAATATTGTCCGCGTTGTCTCCCATAAGTGCCTTGAGTTCAATAATACCTGAGGGGGGAAATTTATATTTCTCAAGAACGTCTTTCGTATAATAACATTCCGTCTCTGTCTTTCCGCCCTTGGTCTTGGGTATGCAAATTTTAATCTTGTCGCTGGCTATCTGAAGAAGGTCCCTATCTCCGGATATAAGACTTACTTCCAGTCCTTCTCTCTCAGCTCTCTTGGCAAGACTTCCAAGTATGTCATCAGCTTCCCAGCCCGCATGCTCGAAAGTGGTGATATTCATGGTGTGCAGCACTTTCTTTAAGAGAGGTACCTGCTCATGAAGTTCCGCAGGCATAGGCTTACGTGTTCCCTTATAGGCATCGTACATCTCATGTCTGAAAGTCGGTGCTTTTACATCAAAAGCAACACACAGATAATCCGGGTGCTCTTCATCACATATCTTAAGCATTATATTAAGGAATCCGTATACTGCATTGGTGTGTTCACCGCTTATGCTTGTCATATCGGGAATTCCGTAAAATGCCCTGTTTATAATACTGTGTCCGTCTATAAGGACTAACTTCTCAGCCATTATTATCCCTTTAAAATAAATACCAGTGCTATTATAAAAGCCGCTCCGATAACTGCAATTCCTTCAAAAATATACAATACAATCAAGGCCTGTTTTCTGTGCTTCAGGTCTCTTCTGTATTCATCCACTTTGTTGTTCAGCTCACCGCTTAAGTTAAAGTTGGTACCGTCTTCAAGTCTCGCAAGACCTTCTCTTACAAGATACTGAATATGTACTTCCTCACGACACTCTTCGCAATCGTTCATATGGTCCAAAAAGCGAACTGCTTCTTTTCCCTCAAGAGTATCTTCGATGAAGCTGGGGATCAATTTATTAAATTCCTTGCAATCCATGGACTTCTTAGCCATTCTTTAAAGCTTCCTTGTAAAAATCCCTGAACTCGTGGTAGCCCCAGGTCTCAAGCTGTTCTTTCTGGAACTTCTTGTTCTTGTTCATTCTTGAAACAAGAACCTGTTTGCCTTTTGCTCTCTCGTCTGCCGCTTCTTTCATGATCTCGCTGAGACGATCACCCACAATACCTTTTTCGATCAGGTATGCAACCTTCTCTTTTTCTTCCGGAATCTCAAAACCGTTCTCCAAAAGCAGAAGAACAATTCTCTCGAATCCTATTGAGAAACCGCAGGCCGGAACTGACTGGCCGGTGAATTTTCCAACCATCTCATCGTATCTTCCGCCGCCACCGCAGCTTCCGCCGAATTCAGGTATGGCGATTTCGAATATGGTTCCTGTGTAATAACTCATTCCTCTTACAAGAGTAGGATCGAATACCACTTCAAAAGCGGCCGCCTTTGCAGCTTCCACAGATGTGATTATCTCGGAAAGATTGTCTTTAACATCCGCATCAAGGTAATCTCCTATGGTATCGGCGATATATTTAAGGCCGTCGTTTTTGTGTTCTTCAAGTCCACTGAAAAGTGCCAGATATTTGTCTGCAGATGCCTCTTCAAAACCGTGGTTGATAAGGTCTTCTCTTACACCATCCATGCCGATCTTGTCCATCTTATCAAGGATAATGAAGACTTCGTCGTATCTGTCGGCTTCGAATCCCGCATAAGCAGCCATGGCCTTAAGGATTCTTCTCTCATTGATTCTTATCTCGAAGTTCTTGAATCCCAGTTTTCCGAGAGTTGTTGTTGTTGCGGTGATAAGTTCTATCTCCGCAAGATTGCTGGCCTCACCCAGGATATCTATATCGCACTGATAAAACTGGCGATATCTTCCTCTCTGAGGTCTGTCGGCTCTCCATACGGGGCCTATCTGCAATGCCTTGAAAGGATTGGGAAGTGAAGCTACATTGTTGGAATAGAATCTTACAAGAGGAACCGTCAGATCGTATCTTAAGCCGGAATCCGCCAGGTCGTTCTCCTCTTTTGCAGTCTCAAGATTGAACTTCTCGCCTCTCTTCATGATCTTGAAGATGAGCTTCTCGTTCTCTCCGCCTGCCTTACAGTTAAGATTCTCTATGTTTTCAACACACGGTGTCTCAATATGAGTGAATCCGAACTGAGCATATGTCTCCTGGATTACAGAGATAACATAGTCTCTTATCTTCATCTCCTGAGGGAGTATATCCTTCATTCCCGTGGTTGGTTTCTTACTAAGTGCCATTTTATCAATTCCTTCCGATTAGTTATTAGGGCGACCCACTGCGATTATAAACGCCAAAAAGGAGTGACTCGCATAGTTCACCCACAATATATTATTTTACTATATGCTCCCCTTATGTTGCAACTTTATCAGAGCCTTTTAGAGGCTGAAAAGACGTCTTTTTCTGTCAATCATTTCATCTATCTGATCTATATAGAGCTTCACGTCTTTTACATTGTCGCATCTTTCTATCCTGTGACCGTCGGGAAAGACTCTTTTTGTGACTGTTCCCGCTCCCAAAGCCACTATGGACTGCTTCTCTTCCATGATGAGAATATTGTATATTCCCGCCTTGCCGGGCTTGGCATATCCGACATTTTCAAAATTGCCCGACATATTCTTCTGTCTGTAGAGATAATAAGCCTTCATGCCCATGGCTTTTGTATATTCCATGGTCATGTTCATGATGGAATCCGTATTCTTAATGGTCTCGTAGCCCATTTCATCAATCTTTTCCGCAAGTCTACTGGCTCTTTTGATTGCAAGGGAATGGACCGTAAGGCTGTCGGGATCAAGCTTCTTTATTTCTTTCAGAGTCTCCTCCACAGTGGCTTCGTCTTCTCCCGGAAGTCCAACAATCATGTCCATATTGATATTGTCAAAACCGATTTTCCTTGCCAGAAGATATGCTTCAACCGTTGCTTTTGCTGTAGCTTTTCTTCCGATAAATTCCAGAGTCTCTTCATTCATGGTCTGGGGATTTACGCTTATCCTGCTTACACCCAGTTCATAGAGAGTCTTAAGTTTTTCCTCCGTTATACTGTCTGCTCTGCCGGCCTCCACAGTGAATTCCTTGACCTCAGACATGTCGAGATTGGCCTTAAGGAATATGATCAGGTCTCTCAGTTCATCGGCCTCTAGAGTTGTAGGTGTGCCTCCGCCTATATATACACTGTCAAGGATCTTGTCCTTAAAAGCATCCTTTACGTAAAGAATCTCTTTTTTTACTGCCTCGATATATTCGGGCACCATTTTCCTGTAGAGACTTATTGGGAATGAAGTAAAACTGCAATAGAGGCATGTACTGGGACAGAAAGGTATACCTATGTAGAGACTGTAGCCTTTGTCGTAACTTATAGGCTTAAGAATCTCTTCTTCATAATGGGCAATGTCCACGGACAGTGACGCTTTCTCCTCGCTACAGTAGTAGACATCCTTCATGTAGTCCAGTACCGCATCGTCGCTCTCTCCGCCTTCTATCATTCCCATGGCTATCTTGGTAGGTCTGATACCTGTAAGGGTTCCCCAGGGAAGTTCTCTTCCCGTATGTTTCTTCATAAGTCTGTAGACAGTCCTCTTCAGGGCATTCTTATAGATCGGCCTGTCGTCATAATCGATTCCTTCCGTCTTTTCCTCAAGCGCTGCGCTTCTCTGTCCATCGGCCGCAACAGTATCAAGAGTCACTCTTATGGCATCTTTATCCAGATATACAAAAATTTCCGGCAGTCCGCTGTCGGATACCGGGAGGAAGCTTTCATCCCCCGATACCTTCACATCTTCTGCCGGATAAAATGCCTTTACCAAAGAATGGATATCATATATGTAATTATCTTCAGATACTTTTACAGCTATCACTATTCTTCTCTCCAAAAAGGATTGTAATCTCTTTCATGACCGATGGTGGTCTGTCCGCCATGACCCGGATATACGGCAACATCATCGGGAAGAACGGCCAGTTTGGTTGCAATGGATCTCTCAAGTTCACTCATGCTTCCCGTAGGCAGATCCGTCCTGCCCACGCTCTCTTCAAAGAGGGTATCGCCGCTGATAAGTGTCTTATCATCCATAAAATAATAGCAGCAAGAACCCTTTGTATGACCGGGAGTTGCCAGAACCTGTATTCTGAATCCGTTTAATTCAAGAACATCAAGGTCATGCACGTAATTGTTCACCTTAACGGTGCAGGCTCTTCCGGCTGCTTCTGAAGAATTGAGTCTTGCACTTTCAAGAACTTCCTGTTCCATGTCCAGAGCATATACCGGAGCGCTTGTAAGCTGTCTCAGTCTGCTGCAGCCCCATATATGATCAAAATGACCATGGGTCAAGAGAATATATTTAACGGTAAATCCGTTGTTTTTAAGTACTTCAAATATGTAGTCGCCTCTGTCAGCGGGATCGATGACAATTACGTCTTTCTCTCCCTCGTGATATATAAAATAGCAGTTTGTTGCACATACACTTAATACGATTCTTCCGATTTTCAACATAAGATGTCCTTTCAAAAAAGCCCGGGAGCTGCCCGGGTCTTTTTATTATGATTTAATTGTTACGTCTTTCGATATCTATGATGCCCTCAACCTGTCTGAGCTTTTCAACCACTGAATTGAGCTGCTCTTTTCCCGTAGTCTCAAACATAAGAGCCATGGTAACGACTCCCTGCTTGGAGGTACGTGAATTAACGGACATAATACTTATATCTTTCTCAGTAAGAGTTTTCGATACTTCAACCAGGAGACCCTTACGGTCATTGGCATATATTACTATCTCGGCAACATATGTATTCTCCTCATTGTCATTCTGCGGTGTATCCTGCCATTCCGCATCAATAAGTCTTACCCTGTCACTGTCGGGCATGCAGAGCACATTGATACAGTCGGTACGATGGATGGAGATTCCTCTTCCTCTGGTTACGAAGCCCACAATCTCATCACCGGGAAGGGGACTGCAACACTTGGAGAATCTTACGGATACGTCGGTAATTCCTTTAACGACAATACCGCTGTTGGATTTTGCACCTCTCATATGAGCAGGCTTCTGAGCATTCTCAGCTATCTCCGCAGCCTTCTCCTCATCGGTCATATTGGCCCTGCGTTCCGCTTCGTAATATTCCATCATCTTGTTGATGATGTGGCCTTCTTTAAGAGCTCCGTGACCTACTGCCGCAAGAACATTATCCCAGTCTCTGAAGCCGTATTTGGTCATAATCTTGGCTTCATAGGATGGGTTCTTGACTATAGCCGGATCTATTGTATGAGTCCTGCAATAATTGGCCATGGCATCACGACCTCGAACAATATTGTCTTCCTTCAGTTCAGCCTTGAACCACTGATTGATCTTATTCTTGGCCTGTGTGGACTTAACTATCTTAAGCCAGTCACGACTTGGGCCCTTGGAATTCTGAGAAGTAACAACTTCAACCTTGTCGCCGTTCTTGATCTCATAGTCAAGATTGACAAGACGTCCGTTAACTCTGGCTCCCACCATCTTATTGCCCACAGCACTGTGTATTGCATAGGCAAAATCTATAGGGGTACTTCCTGAAGGAAGATTCTTCACTTCTCCTGTGGGTGTGAAGCAATATACATTGTCAGAGAAGAGATCCAGGTCACTCTTAAGCAGGTTCATGAATTCCCTGTTGTCCGACATGTCTCTCTGCCATTCAAGAATCTGTCTGAGCCATGTCAGCTTCTCTTCTTCACCGAACTCACCCTTCTTGCCGTCAGACTGTTCTTTATATTTCCAGTGAGCGGCAATACCGTACTCAGCCGCCTTATGCATCTCCCATGTACGGATCTGAATCTCAAAAGGCTGACCTGATTTTCCGATAAGGGTTGTATGGATAGACTGGTACATATTGGCCTTGGGCATGGCAATATAATCCTTGAACCTTCCCGGAACGGGAGTATAAAGTTCATGTATGATACCCAAAGCGGCATAACAGTCTTTTACCGTGTCCACTATGATACGAACGGCAAAAAGGTCATATATTTCTTCAATGGCCTTGTTTTGGTTCTTCATTTTTTTGTATATTGAGAAGAAATGCTTGATTCGGCCGTCCACCGTTGTCTTGATTCCGGCATCGGTGAGCTGTCTTCTTACCGTATCAACTATATCCTGAATATACTTTTCTCTTTCACTTTTTCTGGTAGCAATCTTTTCCACCAGATCATAATATACATCAGGCTGAAGATACTTAAGGGAAAGGTCGTCCAGCTCGACTTTGATCTTGCTGATACCCAGCCTTTGAGCTATGGGACTGTATATATCAAGAGTTTCCCTGGCAATTCTTTGCTGCTTCTCAACGGGCATATGCTTAAGAGTACGCATATTATGAAGCCTGTCGGCAAGCTTGATGATTATGACACGTATATCCTTGGCCATGGCAAGGAACATCTTACGAAGGTTCTCAGCCTGCATGTCATCTCTGTCGGGAGCTTTTTCCTGACCTGTAACCGGGTCGGATATCTGCAGCTGAAGAAGCTTGGTAACACCGTCAACAAGATTGGCCACTTCTTCTCCGAATTCCTCTGCCAGATCCTCTACAGTCATGTCCGTATCTTCTACAACATCATGTAAAAGACCGGCCGCTATAGTCTCCTTATCCATCTCGAGATCGGCCAGAATGATAGCGACATAAAGGGGATGAATAATATAAGCCTCGCCGGATTTTCTCTTCTGTCCCGCATGGGATGTGGACGCAACTTCATAAGCCTTCTCAATAAGGCTTATATCGTCCGAGGGATGATATTTGCGCACACGATCAATAAGATCAAGGTAGAGATCGTTCTCATCCACATAGGATAGATTCTCGATCCTTCCATCATCCATTACAAGGCTGCCATCTTCAGTTGTGGATGTGTATTTTACGTCATCCATAATTCATCTCCAGAAGTTAAAAAGATAGCCTACTTTCCGTCATAACTAATGGCTGCAAATACAGGGCAGCCCATATCTTCAATCTTAGCTCTTCCCTTAAGACCTTTGAGCTCCATAAGCACCGATACACCCACCGGCTTGCCGCCGAGTTTTTCCGTAAGCTTAACCATAGCTTCCAGCGTTCCTCCCGTAGCCATAAGGTCGTCTACAAGCAGAACTTTCCAGCCCGGCTTTACAGTATCTTTGTGCATCTCTATGGTTGCCTGTCCGTATTCAAGATCATATGTCTGAGATACGGTCTCACAGGGAAGCTTACCCTTCTTTCTTGCCAGCAGGATAGGCTTGTGAAGCTTATATGCCATGGCAGCTCCGAAAAGGAAGCCTCTTGCTTCTGCTCCGCATATAGCGTCAAATTCAAGATCCTTAACCTGGTCAAGCATGGTGTCCACCGCAAGGGCGAAACCATCAGCATCCTGAAGGACACTGGTTACATCCCTGAACATTATTCCCGGTTCAGGAAAATCCGGTATTGTTCTTACATATTCTTCAAGTTTTTTCATATATATACCCCTTCGTGATTCTGCCCCCTCTTAAGCTTGGGCAAATCCCCATTTTTTCGTCTTTCGAAGCTATTCGAAATTACATATAATTATATTCCAACGCACAATATATAGTCAACATAATTGCTCATAAAACTATATATTCCGTTTGGCTCGTCCCATCAGTCCAATTCTTCGTTTTTGGCTTTTTCTTTCAAAAGTGCATTTTTGATTCGAAGTGCCTTAAAAAAATCCGTAAGCAAAGCCGAACACTCATCCTCAAGGACACCTTTGACAATCTCCACCTGATGGTTGAATCTGGGCTCATCCAGGAGATTTAGAATCGAGCCGGCACAGCCCGCCTTTGGATTCATACAGCCCATAACCACCTTGGGGATTCTTGCCTGTACTATGGCACCCGAACACATCTGACAAGGTTCAAGAGTAACATACATGGTACATTCTTCAAGTCTCCAGTCTCCCATCTTCTTGCTTGCCTTCTTTATGGCATTGAGTTCCGCATGGGACAGGGTGTTCTTGTCTGTCTTTCTTCTGTTGTATCCTCGTCCGATGACCTTACCCTCGTAGACTATTACGCAGCCTATGGGCACCTCTCCCAGAGCCGCCGCTTTCTTAGCCTGAGCTATGGCCATCTTCATGTATTTTTCGTCCATTTTATCTCCTAATCGCTTCCCGCAAACTGAGCATTAAAGAGCGTAGCGTAGAAGCCGTTTTGGGCAAGAAGTTCCTTATGACTGCCCTGTTCCACTATATGACCGTCCTTCATGACAATTATCACATCCGCATCCATAATGGTAGACAGTCTGTGGGCAACTATAAAACTCGTTCTTCCTTCCATAAGCTTATGGAAGGCATTCTGAATCTTCATCTCTGTTCTTGTATCTATACTGCTGGTAGCCTCGTCAAGTATAAGCATGGGAGGCATGGCAAGCATTACTCTGGCAATACAGAGGAGCTGCTTCTGGCCCTGACTTAAATCTTCTCCGCCGCCCGTAAGCACCGTGTCATAGCCCTTGGGAAGTCTCTTAATAAATGAATGAGCGTAAGATTCCTTAGCCGCAGCAATAACCTCTTCTCTGCTTGCATCTTTACGACCCAGCCTGATATTTTCAAGAACTGTATCTTCCTTAATCCATGTATCCTGAAGAACCATTCCGAACTGACTTCTTAAGGCATGTCTGTTCATATGGGCGGTATCTTTACCGTCTATGCTGATGCTTCCGCCCTTAATGTCATAGAAACGCATAAGGAGGTTGATCAGTGTAGTCTTTCCACAGCCTGTGGGACCTACGATGGCAATAGTCTGGCCTTTTTTAACATCTATACTGAAGTCCTCGATCAGAGGCTTGTCGTCGCTATATGAAAAATCGATCTCATTAAGTAAAACTTCGCCGTCAGCTCTGTATCCTTCACCGAAGGTCTCATCTCTTGCTTCTTCCTCCTCTTCTTCAAGGAGAGCAAAGACTCTTCCGGCGCAGGCAAAAGCATTCTGCAACTCGGTTACGACTCCGGATATCTCATTGAAAGGCTTGGTATACTGATTGGCATAAGCAAGCATGGCAGTGAGTTCACCCACAGTTCTTAATCCCATAAGCACTCTCGATCCTCCAACCAATGCTACCAGAGCATATACTATGGCATTGACGAATCTGGTAGAGGGATTGACAAGGGAAGAATAAAAGAGCGCCTTCAACGATATTCCCGCAAGCCCCTTGTTGGCCTCATCGAATCTCTTCATGGCCGCTTCTTCATATCCCAGAGATTTTACTGTTCTCTCTTCACCGATCATCTCGTCGATAAGAGAGGTCTGCGTTGCTTTGCTCTCAGACTGCTTAATGAATAGATCGTGAGTATTCTTTGCAATAAAATTGGCCACAAATAATGACATTGGTGTCACAAGTACAACAACTAAGGTCGTTATATGGCTTAGATTCCACATACAGAGAAGTGTACCTATTATTGTAACAACACCTGTGAAAGCCTGTGTAAAGCCCATAAGCAAGCCGTCGGCAAAAGTATCCACGTCCGAAACCATTCGGCTGACAATCTCTCCTACAGGATGGGCATCCAGATACTTCAAGGGCAATCTCTGTATCTTTTCAAATGCTTCGTTACGGATCTCTTCCACAATCTCATATGTCACTTTATTGTTGATTAGTGCCATAAACCACTGCATCAGGGCAGTAACAAGAGCAATAAGTGCGGCCTGCAGAAGCTTTATCGCAACAGCTCCTATATCCGTTCCTTCCGCTATCACAAGGTCAATGGCCTCACCGAAGAATATTGGTACAAGCAGTGCAAGTAAGCTTGATACAAGCGCAAAGACTATGGACAGGATTACGAATCCCGCCTTTTTCTTAATGTATTTCATTACCGTGGAAAGTGTCTTTTTCATGCAGTCACCTCCTCGGATTTTTGAATCTGGCTATTATGGATCTCTCTGTAGATATCACAGGAATCAAGAAGTTCCTCATGAGTACCCAGTCCAACCAATTCTCCGTCATCCAGAACAAGGATCTTGTCGGCATGCTTTATGGATGAAGTTCTCTGACTGATTACAAATATCAGCGGCTTATAGTCGAGTCCTGCCAGCGCTCTTCTGAGAGCAAGATCAGTGGCATAATCCAATGCCGAAGAACTGTCATCCAACACAAGGACGGGCGTTTTTGCAGCAAGAGTTCTGGCAATTGAGAGTCTCTGTCTCTGACCTCCGGAGAAGTTCCTTCCGCCCTGTTCAACAGTTCCGTCAAGACCGCCCTTGCCCTCAACCACTTCAAGGGCCTGAGCTGTTTTAACAGCCTTCATCAGACTGTCATCATCCGCATTCTCTGCTCCCATCAGAAGATTGTCTCTTATGCTTCCTTTAAAAAGCACAGCCCTCTGTCTGACTATGCCTACCGTCTTATTGATCTCTTCAAGGGACAGATCTCTTATATCCCTATCATTGATAAGAACGCGGCCTTCAGTTACGTCATAGAGTCTTCCCAGCAGATTGACAAGTGAAGTTTTTCCACTGCCCGTACCGCCTATGATACCCACAGTCTCTCCGCTTTTTGCCTCAAAACTGATTCCCTTAAGAGAATCTTCCGCATCGCCTTCGTATCTTAAATGGGCATTATCAAAAACAAAATGAACACCATCTTCATTGTTTAGTGTCTTGTCACCGTATTCCATTGAGGGCTTTATATCAAAAACGTCCGCAACTCTGTCTACAGAAGCCAGACCTCTGTTGAGAATAACCACAAGGTTGGCCATTTTTATCAGCTCAACAAGTATCTGGGACATATAGTTGTAGAGGGCTACCACCTGTCCACCGCTGAGGGCACCGCTTCTTAACCTTATGGCTCCCACATAGATAAGGGAACATATTCCAAGATTGATAAGGGAATATGTCAGAGGATTCATAAGCCCGCCTATACGTCCGGCCCTCTTGGCTTTTGATACAAGTCCGAGATTATTATCCTCAAAGTCCTTCATCTCGCTGTCTTCGTGGTTAAAAGCACGAAGAACTCTTACACCCATAAGATTCTCTCTTATATTGCCGGTAAGCAGATCAAGCCTGCTCTGCACTTCCTTCAGGGCAGATATATTGACGAACATTATTATCACTACAAGAGTGAAAAGCACAGCAATGGTCACTGCAAATACAAGGGCCGACCTGAAATCTATGGTGAAGGCCATAATCATTGCTCCGAAGACCACAAAAGGACTCCTTAAAAAGAGCCTTAAGAACATATTTACACCGTTCTGAGCCGTATTGACGTCCGTTGTGATTCTGGTGATCATGGTGTTGATTCCAAGTCCGTCGATATCGCTGTGAGACAGTTTCATCAGATGTGAAAACATATCCCGTCTGACATCGGTTGCGAATCCGATGGCAGCCCTGGCAGCAAAATACTGAGCCGTTATGGCTGTAACACATCCCACAACGGCAAATACTCCCAGTATTGCAACCTGACGGTATATGTGTGCCTTATCCCCCGTCACTATTCCCTTATCTATAAGAGAAGCAATGACCAAGGGAACTATCAACTCAAAACTGGCCTCCAACATCTTAAAGAGGGGGGCCAGAATGCATTGAAGCTTATATTTGGTTAGATAGTGATAAAGTCTTCTCATATTTACAGTTAAGACCACCGCAACAGGCAGTTACGGTGGCCATCCTAAGTTTTTTATTCTACTGTTACGCTCTTGGCAAGGTTTCTCGGTTTATCAACATCAAGACCCTTGGCAACAGACATATAATAGCTCATAAGCTGAAGAGGTACGATAGCGAGACTTGCGCTGAAGGTATCTTCTATACCCGGTGTATAGATTGTAAAATCAACCGTGTCTTCAATCGCATAATGTCCGGACTCGGTAATACCCATGAGATAAGCACCTCTACTCTGAACTTCTACCATGTTGGACTTGGTCTTCTCAAGCAGATCTTCCTGTGTAAGAACACCGATAACAAGGGTTCCGTCCTCAATAAGAGATATGGTACCGTGCTTAAGTTCACCGGCAGCATATGCTTCGGAATGGATATAACTTATCTCCTTCATCTTAAGGCTTCCCTCAAGACTTATTGCATAATCTATACCACGTCCAATGAAGAATATATCCTGAACATTGGCGAATTTGGCTGTAAACCACTGAATACGTCCGTTGTCATCGAATATCTTCTCTATCTTGTCAGGTATTGTATCGATCTCAGCAAGAATCTGATCGTGTCTCTCTTTATCAATCTCACCCTTAACCAATGCAAACTTTGTTGCGATAAGGTACATAGCAATCAGCTGTGCACTGTAGGCCTTTGTTGTGGCAACCGCAATTTCGGGACCTGCCATTGTATAGAGTACACTGTCGGATTCTCTTGCAATGGAACTTCCCACTACATTGACGATTCCAAGTGTATAATTGCCTTTTTCCTTTGCCTCACGGACAGCAGCAAGAGTATCGGCTGTCTCTCCGGACTGGCTTACGGAAATAACAAGAGTATTCTTACCCAGAATAGGATTTCTGTATCTGAATTCACTTGCAAGCTCTACTCTTACGGGTATTCTTGTCAGTTTTTCGATAACATACTGTCCAACCACTCCCGCATGATATGCCGAACCGCATGCAACAATAGTTATATCGGAGAACTTCTTGATCTGCTCTTCTGTCAGATTGATTCCCTCAAAATCAATCACACCGTCTTTTACGTATGCATTGATTGTATCTCTAACTGCCTTGGGCTGCTCATGAATCTCCTTGAGCATAAAGTGTTCGTAACCGCCCTTCTCAGCAGCTTCGGCATCCCAGTTGATCTCTGTAAGTTCTTTTTCTATACGCTCACCGTCAAGGTTGTAGAATTCAACGTTGCCGGGAGTAATACGAGCCATCTCGTAGTTGCCGATATAATATACACTTCTTGTATACTTAAGTATAGCGGGAACATCAGATGCTACATATGTTGCATCATCGTTCACACCGATGATCATAGGGCACTCTTTACGGGCTACCCAGATCTCTCCGGGATAATCCTTGAACATAACCGCAAGAGCATAAGAGCCTCTTATTCTGACCATGGTCTTTGCAAGCGCATCAACAGGTCCGATGTTGTATTTCTTGTAGTAGTAATCCACAAGCTTAACAACAGCCTCTGTATCGGTATCTGAATAGAACTTGTATTCCTTCTTAAGGAGCTTTTCCTTAACTTCGGAATAATTCTCGATAATTCCGTTATGAACAGCTACAACATTGCCGTCATCAGACATATGAGGATGAGCGTTCTTCTCAGAGGGTTCACCGTGAGTAGCCCATCTTGTATGGCCAATACCGCAATTACCCTTTATAGCCTTTCCTTCATCTGTCTTGTCGGAAAGATTCTTAAGTCTTCCCTTGGCCTTAACTATTTCCACCTGCTTCTCACCGTCACGAACGGCAAGTCCGGCTGAATCATAGCCTCTGTATTCCAGTTTTGACAGACCTTCCAAAAGAATCGGTCCTGCCTGATTGTTACCTACATATCCTACTATTCCGCACATAAATTATCCTACTCTTCTTTGCTTACTATTTCTGTTCCTTTTCCACTCTTGAATATTGAGTGTGCCGGTATAACCCCTCTTACAGATGATGTGGGATATACATTGGAATGGCTTCCGATAACCGTACCGGGATTAAGAACACTGTTACATCCTACTTCAACAAAATCACCAAGCATGGCTCCGAACTTCTTAAGTCCTGTCTCGATCTTGTCTCCGTCTGCTTTTACTATAACAAGAGTCTTGTCCGATTTTACATTGGATGTAATGGAACCGGCTCCCATATGTGATTTGTATCCAAGTACCGAATCACCTACATAATTGTAATGAGGTACCTGTACATTATCCGATATTATGACATTCTTAAGCTCGACAGAATTGCCGACTACACAGCCGTTACCCACAAGTGCCGATCCTCTTATGAATGCACACTGTCTTACTTCCGTATCTTCACCTATGATACAAGGTGATCCGAGATAAGCTGAAGGGAAGACCTTGGCTGACTTCGCAACCCATACTCCCTCAGACGGATTGTCGTATTTTTCCGGATCCAAAGTGGGTCCGATGGCAAGTATGATATCCTTGATACTCTTAAGTATCTCCCAGGGATATGTAACTTTCTCCAAATATGGCCAGGCAAGTGTATGTCCGGGCTCATATAAGTCCTTTACCTTTAACTGTAATTCTCCCATTTCTTCCTCCATAGCCGATTGACTCAGCCTGCGAAATTATTTGATCTTAACAAGATGTCCGGAAGCCTTCATTGATTCAATGATTGCATCCACATGTCTTTCGCATTCTTCATCGGTGCCTGCTTCAGCCATTACACGAAGCACAGGCTCCGTTCCGCTCTTACGAAGAAGTACTCTTCCGTTGTCTCCCAGTTCTGCAGTTGCAGCATCAACCGCAAGCATAACGGCAGGATCTTCAAGCGTTGCATCTTTATCATCAACTATTACGTTCTTAAGTACCTGAGGATACATTGTTACCTCTGAAGCCAGTACAGAAAGAGGCAGCTGTGTATCTTCCATAATGCCGAGGATTACAAGGGCTGACAGAACACCGTCACCTGTACGCGAATATTTACGGAAGATAATATGGCCTGACTGCTCACCGCCAACCATGTAATCATTCTCCTTCATATTCTCGTATACGTATCTGTCACCTACGGCAGTCTTTTCATAACCGATGCCCATCTTATCAAGTGCCTTGTAAAGACCGAAGTTGGACATTACTGTGGTAACCACTTTATTGCCGCGGAGCTGGCCGTTCTTTTTAAGGTATTTGGCAGCTATGTACATTATCACATCGCCGTTAACCACATTACCCTTTTCATCGACCGCAAG
>JAEEGH010015582.1_pt1 | contig 16483 bp, 15 predicted proteins | sample 9134181 | NCBI WGS metagenome assembly JAEEGH01 (sample SAMN16246544, study PRJNA631951) | gut metagenome | biome: gut microbiome; feature: rumen; material: DP-attached | host: Bos | place: Iran: Karaj | collected 2018-10
CATGGAAAAAGGCGGACTTTTTTTCTGCGCTGGCTTTTTACCATGAAAATCGGCAGAAAAAGCGTTTGGTCGACCTTTTCACACGCGCAAAAGGTCAAGCCGTGTTTTTTTCCGGCTTTTTGCAATGAAAAAGGGCAAACTTTTTTTGCGCTGCCTTTTGGCATTGTGAATGCCCTGTAGATCCTTTTTTACCCCAAGGCTTCATTTGAATTTAGGTTGACTTTATGGAAGGACCATCTTCTGTGTCTTCACGTCGTCACCATTGATGAGGCGCAACACATAAACGCCAGGTGTTATCTCGTTGGTAGAGACGTGGCCCGCCGCGACTCTATTGATGATGATGCGTCCCGTCATGTCGATGACCTGCAACATGCCTTCGCCATCGACGATGATCTCACCGTTGCTGAAGAAGGCGAAGACCTCACTGGGCCCGCAGACGGCCTCGTCTGCGGCAAACGCCAGCTTGAAACGTGATTCATAGTCTGTCGTCTTGGCCTCAAAAGTGTAGCTCGGGGTCTGGAGCAGGTCTGTGTCGACACCCGTCATATTATCAATAAGGTGCAGGTAATCCACCTCCATGTCCTCGGTGCTGACGCTAATGGTATAGGTTCCGTTCTCCGTGGCCTTGAAGTTGACAGGCAATTCGCCTGTGGCACTTCCGATGGTGACTGCTGCCCAGTCTTCGCCGTCGTGCAACACACTAACGATCGGTGTATTGTCGCTGAGTTTTATCTTGCGCAGGGTGTTGCCGCCGCCAAACTGCACGTAGGCGTGGTCGTAGTAGCCTTCGTTGCCCACCTCTATGCGGAAGTAAGCGGGGTGTTCTTTCGCTTGTCCCCCTCGGGTGACGCTATTGATGACTAGGTTTTGGCCAGGCTCAGTGGCTTGCACGAAGAATCCCTCACCTGGCTCGATGGGCCTTTCGGCAAGGGCGTATGAAACCAATTCACCATCGCCGTCGGCCAGAAGGTAGGTGGTAAGGACATCATCACCAATGGTGATAAGATCACCTTGTGTGAGTCCTCTCGTGAAAGGATTGCCCACCAGGTTGAAACCCTTCAATCTACCAGCGGAATTATTATAGCTTAACGGAATGGTGACCGTATTGTCGGTGGCTTGCATGTTGCCAGTGAGCGACAGCGTGACCTTTTCTTCATTGGCATAGAGATAGCCTTCGAGATCTCTCAGGGTGTTGAAGTTGTGTAGGCTGTCTTCAGAGTTCCACCAATAGTGCGTAGGTTCATGGTAAAGGTAAAGATCGTATTCGCTTTCCGTGATAAGGTTGGCAGTGGAGACGGGACTGGTGGAAGGCGAGGCTATGGTGTACCATCCATCGTTGTCTTCATCATAGCCGATGATTTCCTTCTGCAAGGTGGCTCGCACATTGCCGGCATGGATTAGTTGTCCACCATCGGCGATGGTGATGCTACCTCCGTTCTCAAAAGTGACATAGCCCACATTGACGCTGCCATGAATGGTGGCTGGTGCGGCGATGACGACATCGCTACCCTCACTAGGAAGGCCATTGCTCCAGTTGGCTTCGTCATGCCAATTGCCTTCGGTAATGAAGGTGGTTTGCAGCAAGATTGAGGTGATTGACACATCAGCGGCAGGCATGGTGAAGGTATAGACACCATGGCTGTTGGGTGTGATTTCCGTACCATTGCACATAAGGGATTCGATGCCGAAGCCCATGGCTGGACTCACCTTAAAGGAAATGGTGACACCCGCTGCGGCATAAAGGGTTCCGTCATGTACGATGAGGGCATCATCGTAACTACCTGCAGCCGATCCATTGACATATTCTAAGGACAAACCCTCTGCACAGTGGATGGTATAACCTTTGTCGCCGCCAAAGAGGTTGACCTCGGTGCTGGCTGAATTGCTCCCACCGATGCCGCCCAGGTTGTCGTTGGCAGTGTAGTAATTGAAAAGAGTCTTTTTGATGTTGTAGCCAATGACATGACCGCAACTGGTGGAACCTTGCACCGTGCCACCAAGCACCAGACAATGGTCAACGGTACCTTCATTGGAGCCAACAATGCTGCCAATAAACGCAGACCCCTTGAAAGTGCAGTCGCTGACCGTCAATCGGGTGATGTTGCCGTTGGCTCCCAGATAGCCGAACACGCCTCTGAAAATGCCGCTTTGGATGTTAATGCCACTGATGCTGTGGCCATCGCCGTCGAAAGTGCCGTTGAAACTAGCATAACGGTTATAGAGACGTGTCCCACCGATGCTAGTGTAGTTGTTGGCCGTACCGTCGTATGCTAGGTCTTCGACAAGAAGGAAATACTTGTCGAGGAAGTCCTGGCCCTCGTTCACACGAGTTGCCAGCTGGTCAAGGTCAGCGGTGGTGGCAACCAGATAGGGGTCACCGATAGTTCCCATTCCTGTTCCATCCCAATATTCTGCGTAGCGGGCAATGAACGAAAGGTCGGATGTGACGTTGGAGTAGATGCCGTTCTCAGCGCACAAGGGCTCGTAGTCAATCCACTCGTAGCCTTGGACATCGGCCGGGGTACCCAGCATCCATCCCACAAACTGAAGTGCCCCGATGCGGGAGATGCTTTCGGGGAGCTGGAAGTCATTTCCTTGCCCCACCGTGTAAGTGACCGACTCGTAGGTACCGTCGCAACTCTCAGCCGGCATATACACGGTGACCGTATAGGTCGGCTTGCCATAGCCGCAAAGGGTGCATCTGTCCTGATCGTCAAACACGTGGAATTTCATAGCTATATGATCGCAATGGAAACATTGTTCAACATGTTTTTCACCATCGAAAATAGCGTAGGTCAGGCTGTCGTGGATACAATGCGTGACTGCAGCTGCCTTGTTACCTTGGCAAGCCGTTATGCGGTCGCCTTTCCATTGGACAACGGAATCGTTACCGGCACCGACATACACTCTGGCTTTATTGTAGATACTCAAACTGCCGTTGTTACGGCCGCCATTGCCCTTGCCGATGGCCCGGCAAGAGTTCATGCCACCTTGGGCCTTGACAGTACCTCCGGTGATGTTGACCGTAGCACCGCTCCCATGGTCACCACCGCCAATACCCGCTCCGCCGAAGGTACCTGAGTGAAGCCACTCTTCGAAAAAAGTCATCAAGGCAGTGGCGGCCATGCTATAAGCGGGGTTCACATCATACCCAAGGTTGATGAAGGTAGGACCATGATCCGCAAAGTAACTGTATTCGCAATAGCCGCCGATGGCATTCACGTTGCCACCGTTGATATGAATTTCTCCACCATGACGGCAATTGCCGCCACCGATACCAGCGCCTTTCCCAGCTGACATGGCAAAAATATTACCACCATTAATGTAGATAGAGCCACCATCACCTCCTACTTCATCATGAGTGGAGCCGTATGAACCGATGCCAGCGCCGTAAACACTCATTGCCGTCACATCACCACCATCGATACGAATTCTAGGCTTGTTGTGGCTGCCGATGCCGGCACCATAGCCGTAGGATATGGCAACGACCTCACCGCCGTTGATATGGATGTATCCCCAGTCATCACCCGCTTCAATGGCCGAACTTGTACAATCTCTATAATCATCAGTATAAGCTTGTACAAAACCTCCGTTAATGGTAATCCTTCCTCTAGTTCTACTTTCAGGTGCACCTCCATTACCTATACCGGCACCGTGAATAGCACCGCCGATGGCTGTGACGTTGCCACCGTTGATAGTAATGGTTCCAGCCAGACCTCCTTGGAGAGGAAAGAATTGACAATCCGCATAGGCATAGCTATCTCCCCCACCGATACCTGCTGCACCGGCGCCGCCCTTGGCATAGACGGTGCCGCCATGAATGGTGATAGGATTGTCTTGGTCTCCTCCACATCCCCCTCCAATGCCTGCACCACCATAGCCCTTGGCTTTCACATTGCCGCCCCAGATGATGACTTCGCCATTGCCTCGTTCCAAGCCGCCACCGATACCTGCACCATAATCGCCACCTTCAGCATACACATCGCCATCGTAGATGGTCACAACTTCATGGACATTGTTATATTTTCCTTTGCCGATGCCAGCACCATCATCCTCGCCTACGGCTTTGACGTTGCCGCTATATATGGTGACGCTTTGGATGCCACTATGGTCGTAGCCCCCGCCGATGCCAGCGTTTCTGTTCGCACCTGCCCTGGCGTCGATGATACCGCCTTTGACGACAAAATGCCCAGCCGTTTTGTTTTTCATGCCACCGATGCCTGGGCCGCTATCAGGGTGGGCGTAAATCTTGCCCAGCCCAGCCTCTTGCGCATACACAGTAAAGGTTTTGTCCTCCTTAATGTAGATGCCATCCTTGACGTTGAGCGTGGCACCGTCCACAAGGATGAGGTGTACATCGCCAACCATCTTGAGGCATTTCTTGTAGCTGACATTTTTGTAAACCACATACCACCCGTCGCCAAGTTCAGTGCAACTATTGGAGTTGCTGCCTTCCAATTTGGTGAAGTTGGTACATGTCTTGACCTGCGCTGTCACTACTCGGTTCACTGAATCCCATGCGCGATCAACATACGACACCACACTGAGGTCGATATTCAAACGCGCTTCTTCGCCATCCAAAGTCACATAGAAAGTGGCGTTGTCGGGTGTGAAGATCGCAACAGGGGAAACAGTGTTGTGGCTCTTGAAGCCCGTAGTGAAAACGCCATGGTTTTCCATGGCAATATTCACATCGGCTCCTTCCGTGAAGGCACCGCTGACGGTAATCTTCTTGCCACTTGGGAGAAAGACATTAGTACCCGGCTGTCCATTGGTTTTCAGATTTCCATAGATTTGCGGATTGCCTTCCAAATTGAAGGTGCCGCCATAGAAATGGACACCGTCGCCAAGTCTGCCATTATCAGTGCGGTTCCCCGTGATAGTGCCTCCCTTGATGGTAAGTGTCTTTCCACTCCAGATGCCCCCTCCGTTTTCCATAGCGGTGTTGCCGATTATGGATCCACCGATAATCGTAGTGGTGCCGTGATTGGCAACGCCGCCTCCACCGTACTCTGTAGTCGTGTTTTCCGAGATGGAGCCGCTGTTGAAAGTGAGGGTGCCGTCTTCATAGATGTAGATGCCTCCGCCGTCTTTTGAAGTGTTGCCGCTGATGGTGACGTTGGTGAGATCGGTCGTTCCATGGGAGATGCAAATGCCGCCGCCATTTTTGGCGCTATTCCCCTCTATGGTAGCCCCATTGACAGTAAGTGATTTGTCGGTCCAAATGCCTCCACCATCCATAATGGCGGTATTGTTGGAGATCGTGCCGCCGTATAAGGCAAGGGTACCGTAGTTGGTGATTCCTCCCCCACCATATCTGTTAGTGGTATTGCCAGTGATGGAGCCATTATTGATCGTTATCGTTCCGTTGGCTTCGTTATAAATGCCAGCGCCGTCTTGCGCTTCGTTATTCGTGATGACACCGCCGTTGATGGTGAGCGAGGCGCCGTTGTGGTTGTTAATGCCGCCGCCCTTGGTGCCGCTATGGTTGTCGCGGATGGTGCCGCCGTTGATGATGATTGTGCCATAGTTGCGGATGCCTCCGCCTTGTCCCGTGTAAGCTCCCTTGATGACGCCGCTGTTGTCGCCGCTGGCATCGTTGATGGTGAGTGTGCTGCCGCTGATGACCTTCAGCACATGGCCGTAATTGGTGGAACTGCTCAAGCCACGGTCGAGCGTGTGGCCGTTCAGGTCGAGCGTGACCGTACGGTTGTTGTTGATTTCTACCTCCGAGGTGATGTTGATGTCGGCCATCATCCGGATGTTGGCATCGTTGAGCATCACCGCATTCCTCAATTGGGTTTCCGTGTAAACATCAATGATGTCATCGGTAGTGATGGTGACAACGTGCATGTAGATGTAGTCGCCACCCGCACCGCTGTTGAGGTCGAAGCCACTGGATGTGTTACCATTGGCACCCAATGCACCATTTGAATTGTTGTTAAAGAAGATGTCGGTGACAATGCGACCCGGTGAAAAGGTTTCCTTTGTGTAATAAAGAAAGATGTAGGCACCACTGGCCCCGCAGTTGAGGTCGTAGGCACCGACCGCAGGAACGAGGCTGTAGGTGTGTCCGTCGTGGGTTATGGTGTTGGGATGATCGTCATTCCCCGTTTTGAGATAGAAGCCCGTGACGGCCGTGTCACTGCTTCCCGAACTTTCATTCGTCTTATAGAGCAAGTATATAAAGTTGCCGCCTGCACCCGCGTTCAGGTCGTTGTCGATAACCGTCCAGCCCTCATTTTGATATTGGGTTTTGTAACCATCAGTTTGGCTTTGGTTGCCAGAGATGATCATCACATCGGTGATAAAGGTCTCCGCCCAAACGCCTTGTGTGAAGGCGAAGAGAGCGACAAATAGGAATAGAGATTTCAGTAAGTTCTTCATTTCGTTGAATATACGATTGTTTTATTGCTTTTCAAAAGAAGCCGCAAAAATACAAAAAAAAGTTTAAAATGCAGTCGTTACCAACAATTTACAAGCAACTTCGGTTTAGTACTCTTCTTCTTTGTAAAACCTACCAAACAAGTCCTTACATGCCAAGCTCTGCAAGTTTTTTCATGGCTTTCTTATAGCCTTTTTTTGCAGCATTTCTAAGCCAAAGAATTGCCTTTTCTCGGTCTTGTTCGACAGGTTCACCTTCAAAACTTCCTTCTAATAGAGCGTTGGCAAGCAAAGCTTGGACATTTACACAGCCGTTCTGAGCCGCTTTCATACCCCACTTGATGGCCTCGCTCAAATTTTTCTTACCAAGTCCGACACCTACTTGATCCCTACTATAGATGAAAAAGAGGCTCTCTTGTGCACCCACATTGTCGTGCTCGGCCAAGTTCAGATAATACCTCATCATGGTTTCGCCATCAGTGTCAAGATGCCTAAAATACAGTTCCGAGTAAATCGTGTCCGCAATACACTTTTGCGCTCTCCAGTCTCCATTGAGGGCTCGTTTCCACAAACGGGGATAATTCCTCTGCTTGGCAAAATAGTCTGTGTTAAAATCTTCCATCACCTCTACAATCCCAATGCCTTCGCCCGAAGAGATGTTGGCCAGTTTAGCAAGCCGCAGTTGGGAAACTTCACGAAAATCACACTCCTGATTTGCTAAAGTCTCGAAACATCTGGTTGCTTCCGTAAGGTCTTTCTCAACGCCTTTGCCTTCGTAGTACAAAAAGGCCAAGCCATAGACAGCTTCCAAATCACCCAAGGCAGCCGCTTCCTTAAAGTATTTGGCTCCATCGGTGTAATTTCCACTGGTACACAGTTTATACCCTTGTTTCATGAGTTGTTTTGCTTTTGTCTTTTGATCTAACGTGTCGTTTGTTTCCATGATTGTTGTTTTTTATGTTTATAAATGAACTCTTTCACTAAAATGGATTATCCATATCTGGAAAAGGTATTAAACCGTCTACTTCCTCCAAATAAGGGATAGGATGAGATGGAAAAACGCCACAAGCAAATTCATCCTCGCCGTTTCTAAGTCTTTCAGCTTTGTCAAGCATTCCAGCCTTTTCGTACCATTCAGCAGCAGTGGCAAGGTCTTTCTTGGTACCGATTCCTCGCCGATAGCAAAACCCAAGTTCCGCCATAGCTTCTTTATGACCTCTCTCTGCAGCCCTTTTGTACCACAAAAACGACTTTCTACAACTACGCTTACCCGATTTGTCACTAAAACACTCCCCAAGACGGTACATCGCTTCCTCTTCACCCAGCTTCGCCAGTTTTTCATACCATTTCACTGCTTCGCGTTGCATTTCTCTTTTGCGGTTGTCCCAGTAGTAACATTGACACATCGACGCCAATTCCCACTGCATATCTATGTAGCCGCATTCAGCCAAAATCTTCAGATATTCCAAAGCCTTGTCTTCATCTTGTTCCACCCCCAAACCTACATCGTATGCGACAAACAACCAATAGGTGGCATCCTGGTTGCCTTCCTCGAAAGCCGGTTGGAGCACCTTGTCGATGATGCGCTGCAAACGTTTCCGGGCTTTTATGGATAACGGACGTTTAAGCTGATTATAACGATTTAGATATTGAAGGGTTTCCTCTTCGGAATGCGGCCAATTCGAATTCCAGCAGTCATACAAGAATTGGATACCAGCCTCAAGTGCCGTATGTGGCTCTGCATTTGGATCGCTAGGGTGATAGGTGAGGGTAAAATTGCCCTCAGGGGTGATGTTGGGGTTGTTTGTTTCCATTTTTTCTCAGTTAATGTTATGATGAAAGCCATTACCAATCAATCTCGTTCGCTTTGTTACGGAGACGCTCAGCGATGGCGGATGAATAAGCGCTGAAGCCATTGGCCTCCATCCAATAGCCAATGACGGCTTCCAAAGGAACGCCTTGAAGGAAAGACCGAATCAGCCCATCCACTTCTTCTTGGGTAAACTCGCGATTGCGCTTGCCAAGGCCGTAGCCCAGCATGCCACACAGTAAGTCTTCAACAAATTGTGACATACCGCAGTCCTCCTCAACCTTTAATGATATAGATGACGGCAATGATGAAGATGACGATGCATACCACGGTGATGATGCCATAGATGCCCGCTCCAGCGAACAAGCCGCAGATTAATTCAAACAAGCCTTTGATGATGCTTTCAGCGAGAGCAACGGCGAATGCAACGACAGCAATGACGACGAGTAAAAAGATAAAGAAGTTCTCCATAATATTTAAGTATTTGTGTTTTAGTGCGTTTATGAATTAAAGTATATTATACTATGTATAATATAGTGCGACCATATTTCCGTTCTTCTTTCCATTTTTTCGTTGTTTCGGCGGCAAAATTACAGTTTAATACTGACGTAAAATGTCAGTGTAAAGATTTTAAAAAATTTTTCTTTTTTTTGTTGGCCTGACATTTTATGTCAGTGGCATCCAATACTTTTGCCGCCGAAATCAATACCTATTAATTATGTTACGCCACGTCAACAACACCCCAAAGCCAGTCAAGGATGCGTATTTGTTTCCGCTTGACATCGAACCGGCCACCATCATCGAAGCCATGAGCCTCATCGTCGAAAATGCCCAAAACACCGAACTTACACAAAATCTCTACTTTTACTTGGAGAAGCCTATACACTATCTTTGCGAAAGGCTCCAAATCAACGAAGTGCAGGCCGTCTTGCTCTCCGTTGTCACCGAGATAGGTACCGACAGAGACTTCTCCCTCACCGACATCAGCCGTTTCTTCAACTGCACCAACCTAAAGGCCGTTTCGCTCGTCAAAGAATTGGAGGACTTGGCACAAAAGAAATTAGTTGAAGTCGAGAAGCCCTTCAGGTCAGATTGCAGCAGCTACCGACTTCCCTGGGGAGCCGTGGTCGCTTATAGCAACAACCAAGTCTACATCCCAAAAGCCCAACGTTGTGAGGACTGCGAAGAACTACTTCAGACGGTGGAATCCTACTCATTCCTACATGAGAACGAATCGCTGACATGCCGTGGATTTCAAGACCGAATGCTCTCGCTCTTGCGCGACAATACACACCTTGACTTTGTCAATACCCTCGAAAACTACCATCTAGAGACAAATGACACGGCTTTGGTTGTCTATGCTTGCGTGCTCTTGTGCTGTCAAGGCAATAACACTTTCGTGGAATATGACTTCTTTCACATGGTGGACCGTCGCTATCTCCATAAGACATGGAAAGATTTTCAATCCGGCAACCACAAACTTCTTGACTTGGGACTAGTCGAACCTGTTTGCGACAACGGCATAGAAGACCAAGACACCTTCACGCTGGCCCAAAAAGCCAAAGACGAACTGCTCGCAGGGGTCAAGCTGAAAGAAGACAAACGCATCAAAGGAATGAGAGGATTGATACAACCCACCAACATTGTTCCCAAAAACATGTTCTACAACGAAGCCGAAAAAGTCCAACTGAAGCGTTTGAAAGGGCTGCTTATGCAAGAACGATACCTTGAGATCTGCACACGGCTGAAAGACAGCGGAATGCGCACTGGGTTTGCATGTCTTTTTTATGGTGCCCCCGGCACAGGCAAAACCGAAACCGTCATGCAGTTGGCACGCGCCACCGGCCGAAGCATCTATCAAGTCAACATGGCCAACATACGCGACAAATGGGTGGGCGAGAGCGAAAAGAATGTGAAGGGTATCTTCGGCCAGTATCAAAACGCTGTGCGCAACTCTTCAGTAGCCCCTATCCTACTGCTAAACGAAGCTGACGCCCTGTTGGGAGGCCGCTTCACGGAGGTCAACCGCTCGGTGGAAAGGATGGAAAACACCATGCAGAACATCATCCTCGAAGAGATGGAGAAACTCAACGGCATCCTTATTGCCACCACCAACCTGACATGCAACTTGGACGGTGCCTTCGAGCGCAGGTTCCTGTTCAAAGTTGAGTTCCACGCACCCGAGGCATCCGTCAGGAAAGACATCTGGCGCACCATGATTCCGCAACTCGACGACGACACGGCTATTCAGCTCGCCATGCGCTACGACCTCAGCGGTGGACAAATCGAGAACATTGCCAGAAAGAGCCAGATAGAAAGCATACTTGAAGGCACCACGCCTGATTTTGAGATGCTCTGCACCTTCTGCGACGAAGAAAGTCTATCGAAACCAAAAAACACTATCATCGGATTCAAAAACCATTCATAAAACCGAATGCAACAATTTAACATATCAGATTATTTATTAATTTTGCCATTCATCTTTAATACTAATACCATGGCAAAAATATTGGCATCCAATCATTTGTGGCTGATCGGAATACTTTGGAACAATAAAATGTCTCTAAGTGCCATCTACGAGAGTTGGCGCATTCATTCACATGAAATTATCAGAGAAGATATCTTTGCTCGAAAGTTTTACCGTTGGAAAAAGGAAATCAAGGAGTATTATAATGTCGAAATAGAGTTTTCTGCTGGATTGTATCACATTGCAAACCAAAGCGAGATAGAGAAAAGCAGTCTAAAGAAGTGGCTTTTTGATACCGCATCGGTGTATAATGATTTATTCGATTGTATTTCCATCAAAGACCGTATCTTACCAGAAAATGTCCCTTCTGGCAATGCCAACCTGACTAAAATCATTGGTGCGATGAAAGACAACCAAGTCATACACTTTGGGTACAAGAAATATAGTGGCAATACCGAGCAAATAGAAGAATACGACCTTCATCCGTACTGCATAAAACTCTTTGAAAAGCGGTGGTATGTCATGGGCAAATGTCCTACCCGCAAAGGAGACAAGCGCACTTTCTCATTGGATATGATTCAAGATATAGATGTCACGAGCAAGACCTTCAAATTACCCAAAGACTTTGACGCTGAATACTATTACAAAGACTTTTACGGTATTGTCACTGGCGACAACGACCCTTTGACAGAAATTAAAATCAAGGTTGATGCCAAACGTGCCAACTATTTCCGAGCCCTGCCGCTGCACCACTCTCAGAAAGAACTATTGGAAACAGCCGACAAGGAATACGCTTACTTCACCTACGAACTACGCCCAGGCAATGACTTCTACCAAGCCTTGCTGCACCACGGGCCACTTGTGGAAGTGCTCGCACCAGAATCAGCTCGCAACAAGATGAAGGAGATGATTCGAGAGATGGGGAAGAAGTATAACCAGTAAATAAAACAAACCATCATGACATTACAAGACAAACTAAGGGACATTGCCAAACCTAAACTACCCGTTGGGACAAATGGGAAAGCATGGTCAGACGGAAAAGCAACAACAATCGCTGACTTTTGGAACAATTTTGTAGAAGACAGGCTTCCAAACAAAAGCATTGTAATAGCATGGTATCAACTATTAAAAGACTATGTTCAAAGCGATGATGCCGTATATGCAATCCGGTTTTTCGCAGATAAGCAAGGTGATGATCCCAAGAGTCTCAGAAGAGGTTTCCTAACTAAAGTCAATAATAAAACAAGTTATTTTTTTACAGATAACTTCCATGCCGATTACTATGCAAAAATGGCAATTGATGGTTTTGTACCAACAATCAATGAGTTCAAGAAATCCATGACAGCTCGAGAATTCCCAGCAAGATACGCATTTGGCGGTTCTTATCCCGAAGAAGTCGCTCGCGCAGCCTACAACATTCAAGGCAAAAATCCTGGATTTCACCTTTCACAAAATCTTTATAAAATTGCACATGTTATCAATGCTGGAACCGATTACTTGCTCCCCAATGGACATATTAAAGGGATTGGTGACATTTGCCAACAGTATTGTCCAAGAGGCGACTATGATGACTGGAAAAACAAAAAGGGCTATTACCTTAGAGAATTGTCATTAAATTCCACAGACATAAATCTCTTAAAGCGCTTTTTAATTTCACATTATCTTAGATTCGTGTGCCCTATGAATTACTTCTTAATACCTACACCTAGATGCCAAAGCTCCAACAATCCTATTCCAAAAAACGACATTGGCGAGCACCCTGACTTACAAAAATATGCCATCTATCGGTTATACGAAAGGTATGGAAGTGATTACATTGATTACTTAAAGAGGATCATGCTGCCATCATCAATACTAAATCCGATTACCCAAACGGAGATTCAAAAACTATCCGAATATGGCAACAAAGTGATAGACCTCAGTTATACTCATAATCATCAAAACCAAAAAAAATCCGGGGTTAAAGCAAAGTCACCCAAGGCGTCCAAACCATCCTCTCCAATTCATCCGTTTAAAAACCACCTTACAAAAGTCACTAATCGGAATGGCGTGCCTTTTTCTCAGAACGTTATCAATTATTATTGCTCCACGTTGAACCATCAATTATTCAAAAACATACTGAAAAATCATAGTCTGTCAACTGACATATACCAATGTACAGATATCACCGCACTGAAAGCCGTGTACGATGTAGTTAGTCAAAAACAAACCCCAGACGCTAAAAAATTAGCCAAGAAACGACATGGAGCAGGTAAATCGGCATTACGGGAATATGTAGGCTATTTAAGGGCATCAAAGCAAGCCACCAATGACAATAAACAAGTGTTCGACTAATCTACAACTTAATAAAACAGATGGTTTATCCTCAATAAAACACATACTCCCGTCCCATGTCCTTATATCGACTGGATATAATCATTAAGTTTAGAGAAAGCACTCTTGAAATTCTTTAAAGCATCTTTAATTGTTTTACTTGATTTCTCCGCATCCTTTATTGCCTCACCTATTAGCCAAGTAATCTTCTCTAGTTTTGGCTTGTTTGATTTAATTGTAGAAATGTTATTTAAAACGGCCCATCCATCAAACGGCAAGAATCCATTTTCTTGCAGCATAACAAACATCCCATTCAAATACATAATGTAAATATCAGGAGTTTCAGCGCTCTTCAGTGTAGGACAGTTTGCCGGGTTTTGCATCCACTTTTTAAATTCATCTTTCAGCATTTTTCGATACCCTAAAATCTGTGTCGGGCACAACTTCTATTGTTTTCGTCTACTCATATAGCTTTTCGGCTTCCGCTTTGTGTGATTGCAAAAATAATGATATTTCAAATACATTCAGTCGCTAAATACAACTTTTTTCAACTTTTCCGACACCTTTACCATCGCCCAAGTATCAAGTTCACAATAGCGGAGTAAGGCTTCTCGTGCAGATTGGGCATCTGATGGATTCATATCCTTGATTTTCGGGAAGATAGACATAGTGTCGTTACAGGTCATTTATACCACATTTTATTCGGACGCAATAATAGGATACCTAACTGACATAAAGTGTCCGTAAATAAAAAAAACTCCAAGAAAATTCTGAGAGTTTATTTATTCGACTGAATATCCATCTTTTAATACTCATCTCATTTAAGATGAAGTCGTCCTTCGTGGATAACCATGTTTCGCATTTCTATGTTGAACTTACGAGAAAACACAAAAATCTCGCTCAATAAAACACCCCGCAGACCAAAGTAAGGTATTCGGGGATGCGACCGTCGTGGCTCCATTTGATTTCGAGTCCAAGAAGGTCGCTGGCGGTCTTACTCATATCGAAACCGAAAGCTTCAAGCGAAGGACGCACCTTGTCAGGATGTCGGCACGGCTCCCCGTCGATGCGAGCACAGGGAATTTCGCCACAATAAGGACACGACCCAGCAAAACCAAAAGCCATGCCGCCCAATGATTTCTCCAATGCAAGCAGTTCTTCGTTCAGTTCGCGTATCACTGGCATCATCAGCGTGTTGGCTACGCTTAAAGGGAGGTTTCCATCATTGGGAACGATTTTCACCCCGATGATGCGCACCTTCTGATAAGGCGCAATGACCGACAACGGGTCGTAATCGAACGGTGGACAGCCATATCTGCGGCCGTAATTTCCACACTCGCGGCAGAATTGCATGAAATAATCCACCCTGCGGAAATCAGCGATATAGGCGGCGGCATCCATATCCGCACTGAAGCGTTCGTTCGTATAGGTCAAGTCTAATGGCATTGGGCAATTGTTATGGAAGGGAACAAAAAAAAGACTCTAGCACGTGCCAAGAGTCTTTTTCCCAACCGATAGTCATTCAGTCGATAGATCAATACTCGTCCTCATGGAAGAAAAAGTCGTCCTTGGTAGGATAATCAGGCCAGAGGTCTTCGATGCGTTCGTATATCTCACCCTCGTCTTCGATTTCCTGAAGGTTCTCTATGATTTCTTCTTGTGCGCCTGTGCGCAAGGCCCAATCCAACAATTCATCACGGGTTGCCGGCCATGGGGCATCTTCTAATTTTGAGGCTAATTCTAGTGTCCAATACATTGTATTATCTTTTTGTGTTTTACTCTTTTTTGAGGGCGCAAAAGTACAAGTATTTTCGGAACTAGCAAGGGTTTTTTAGTAAAAATAACGATTTTTTATTTGTTTGATTCCCAGTTATTTTCACCAACATTGTCTAAAAAGCCAAAAAATCTTGCCAAAACAAAGAAATAATCCGAAAGACGATTCAGGTACTTCAAATCAAGCGTGTCGACAGGGTGCTCCGAAGCCAATCGCCAACCCTGACGCTCAGCACGACGGCACACTGTGCGGCACACATGAGCATAGGAAGCCTTAAGGTTGCCACCTGGGATGACGAAACTCCGTAACTCGGGGAGTTGTTCGTTCATGACATCGATTTCGTGCTCCACAAAAGCCACATCTTCGGGAGTCAGCACGGGAATCATCTTCTTCACCTCAGAGTTCTCGTCCAAGGCAAAATGCGACTCGATGGTGAACAACTTGTTTTGAACCGCATCCAACACGGTTTTCATTTCATCGCTGACACCATCTTGGTCGTAAAGCACACCAATGAAAGCGCTCAGCTCATCGACCGTGCCGTAAGCCTCTACTCTATCGTCATATTTCGCGACACGCAAACCACCAATCAGCGAGGTCTTGCCTTCGTCGCCCGTTCGAGTGTAAGTGATATTCTTCATTTAAAATTCAAAGATTCAAAAATTTAAGATTCAAAGATTTAAAATTCAAAGATTCAAAATTCAAAGATTCAAAATTTAAAATTCAAAATTCTGCATTCTACATTCTACATTCAGCATTCCTCATACCTCACACCTCACACCTCATACCTCATTCAGCATTCCACATTCAGCATTCCGCATTCAATATTTAAGAATAAAGTCCTGTTTCTCAATGCCTTCACGGAAAAAGACCATGCCGATGCAATACAAATCAAAAGTGACCGATACATCCTCATCAGACTTGATTTCTTCCCATGCATCCTCCATCGCCTTATTATGGTGAATTCCTTCAAAGACAAATACCGAGTCAGCAGTCTTGTAGTTCAGGCAATCAATGAGATAATCCCATGTATCGTCCTCAAAGGAGTCGCGGCTAAAAAAGACAAAACCGGTATTGAGATGCTTGAAATGCTCAGAGTCGAACTCCTCGGGCTGGATGAGATTCACATTGACGACACCCATCGAATTGAGCGTTTCCAGGAAGTTCTCCGACTGCTCCAGAAAGACCTTGGTCTGCATGTGACCCAAAGCCATGGCCGTGGCATTCAAGGCACTCATGTGACCGAACGACACCACCGAATCAGGCTCAAAATAACGCACCATGCGATAGAGCAAACGGCTCTGCTTTCGAAGGTTGTAGTTGATGTATTTCTTTTTGTCCAACAAACGAGCAAGGCGATAGATGGTGTCGTAGTCGCGGTTGGATCCACTGTCATTGAGCACCTTGCGCATAAACTCGTACACAAAAGGCGAATGAATCGAGTACTCACTCTTGCGCTTCAACAGATATTTCAAGTAACTGAAAACCATAACTCAATCATATTGGACCTTCTGCAAATAAAACACCGTCCGCGTCGGCTTGGGCTGGCTGCCGTTTTGGATGATTTGCGAGCCGAAAATCAAGAAACGAGTGCCGTACCATTTAGCCAACTGGGCAAAATACTCATCCTCCACATAGTCAGCACCATAAATGGGAGCCAGTTTTTCCTCTTGCAAGTTCATCAAAGGCTGCCCATTGGCATCGAAAGCGGTGTAACGCAACTTGTTATGATAAGGCG
>JAEEGH010015588.1_pt1 | contig 16480 bp, 20 predicted proteins | sample 9134181 | NCBI WGS metagenome assembly JAEEGH01 (sample SAMN16246544, study PRJNA631951) | gut metagenome | biome: gut microbiome; feature: rumen; material: DP-attached | host: Bos | place: Iran: Karaj | collected 2018-10
CTCATCACCGGGAAAAGAAACAAATACCATCTCCTGGTGCTCCATTCTGAGCCTTGTAATCTCCTTTTTCAGATATTCCCTATGTTCTTCTGCCGGAGCAAGATCCTCTGCATCCTCAGTTACCGGCACAAACTCCACGAATATCACAGCCTTACATCCCTTATCTGACAGCATTCCTATGAAGTCCTCAGAAGACACGTCCTTAAGATTCTCTGTCGTCACAGTGACAGATGCGCCATATATGAGGCCTCGTTTGTTCAATTCGTCCATATTTGAGATGAGTTTGTCATATACACCCTCGCCTCTTCTTAAGTCAGTGGCTTCCCTCCCGCCTTCGATACTCATGATAGGCACTAGATTTCTGTTCCTGTCAAACATATCAAAGTACTTTTCAGCCATATATGTTCCGTTAGTAAATATCGGGAATAGAATATTCTGTTTTTTACCAGCAGCTTCAATAACACCTCTTCGAAGGAGCGGCTCTCCGCCCGCAAGGAGTATGAAACTCACCCCAAGCTCATCCGCCTCATTGAAAATCTTAAGCCATTCATCATCAGTAAGCTGTTCTACAGGCGCTGTATCTTCAGTTGCGTTATTGCATCGTGAATAGCATCCGCTACAGTGAAGATTGCAACTGCTTGTTATGCTGGCAATGAGGAACGGAGGTATGTGTTCGCCTTCTGCCTCCAGCTCAGCTCTTTTCTTTGATGCGCTTTTCGACGCGAGCGCAAATTTAGCCATATATGCGCTTTCTCTTGGATTCCGAAGAGTAGCTCTTATGGCATCCGATACTACTCTTTCAACTCCATGTGTCATATATTCCTGTATATCAAACTCTTTTTCCATAAACCTGTCACCTTTCATCTAATTCCTTCATAACTCCTGCAGATGCCTTCTGGTATTTATGATTGATGAAAAGATTATAACACATTTTATATTTTATGCAATGTAATTGTTGACAATCATATTCTCGTTTTCGGATTTTATTTCCTATTTTTTTCAATCCACTCTACGGCAAAATCCACCAACTCTCGTTGTTTCATAAGCTTTAGTTTAGCCTCTCCAAGCACGAGACACTTTACTGGTTTTACCGTTTCAAAAGCAGCTCCTATATCAACAAAATCCTCTCCATCAACATATAATGTCTCATATGCTTTCCATACGCGCTCGCCATTTTCCATGATTGCACTATGCTCGATACTAGTATGCTTGCCCGGATATTCAGCTCGTACATCTGCTAAATGGATGGAAGTATTCTTGTCATAGCCAACCCCCAATTACAAGTTCAAACAATCTCTGATTATTCCAAAACATTCCCTGACCATGTTATTAGGAAGATACCAGGGAATAGTGTGTGCCGCAATTCCGCAAACGTAGTTGTCAGTATGCCTTTTGGCAAGATGGATACCCCTGAACAAGTGGTAATTGTTTGTCACAACACCAATCCTTAATATCTCATTGTTTTCTTCATAGGGTGTTTCCATTAAAGCCAGTGAATATTTTATGTTTTCTTCTGTATCCATAGCTTTTGTTTCTGCAATCAGCCGTTCTGGCTCGATGCCCTTTTTTATAAGATATTCCCTGCCTCCTTCGCCTTCTGATACAGTTTCATTTCTCCCCTGTCCGCCGGATACCACACAAATAGTGCCAGGATTATCTAAAAGATATTCATAGGCCGCGTCAAGGCGGAATTTATAGATTGTACTGGGACTATCGTCTCTCATCTGTGCGCCAAGAACGATCAGATAATCTAAATCGTTTTCACCCCTGTCGCCAAAGTGGCTAAGCATAGCACCAATACATATAGCAAAAATAATAGTGGCGCAACCGATCAGCACATAACTGACAGTCCTGATAAATGAAGGAACTTGCATCCACCTATCAGCTCCAGAAAAATAAAAAGCAACGGCAAAAAAGATGGCTCCAACAATCCATATGACATAAGAAAAAGTACCGCTTCCAACCATATATATGCTTGCTGCATATATCATGCAAATGATGAGGAGTATTAAAAATGCTATTTGTATATTCTTCATCTAATCGCTTCCTTTTTAATTTGAGAAATTGGAAAAAGAAAGAATAAAGCTATGAATCCCCTTATATCGCTCATTGACAGCACGTTGGGCAGAATCCGGAATCCAGCTTCCATTATGATGGTGCAACGTATAACTTAACTCCGTGTTATAAATGATCCCGGTATCAAAGCTTTTTCCAGTCAGCACTTCAAATGGATAAATCGTAATGTCATCAACGAACTGAAATCCGCCATTTTTTATAAGACCATGTTTTTCTATCACCTGGGTATAGCGCACCGGACAGGTGGAATTGTCCCAGCTTCCGTCCATCTTTAAGTATGGCCTGTTCTCATAGCTCTCACAGATTTCCCTTAGGATTGGATGCCCCGGTTTTGCTCCCATTCCGGAACCACATTCTATGCGGTCAAGTGACTCAAAGCCCATATAAGCATCATTGTATAGCAGGTCATCGATAGGACGTAGCATCTCCACGTCCAAATCCATATAAATTCCCCCAAATCTATACAACAGATCTGCTCTGGCATAATCAGACGCAAAAGACCAGTTTCTATGGGCTATGGCCTGGTCGAAAAACAAGCACTGCTCTGGTTTATACGTCTTAAGATTCCAAATTTTGATTTCGTAATCAGGTGCGTATTTTCTCCATGATTCCAGGCATCTTTGGTATAACTCAGGCATAGGATCATCTGAGAACCATATTCCATGAATAATTTTGGGAATCATTGGTTTGTCATGCTTTCGATAATTTGCCGGAGGCTTATTTACCGATAGAAGCTGCAAGTCCTCATACAAAGCTTCCAGATAGATAGCAGGAACCGCTTCTATCAAAGACAATCTATCATCCATCCGTATCTGAGCAAGAATCTCTTCGTAACCTGTAACCGCAATAAGAATAATCGTGTTCTTACTGCTCATCATCGCCAGTTTGTCTTTACCAATCTTTTCATAAGTCCGGTTCTCTATCACAACATCCGAGGATCCGGGAACATCTACAAATCCTTTGAGGTTTTCAATTAAACCGCTTTTACGCAAAAAATGGTACGTGCAATTACGAAAATGCTTCCCACTACCCCAGCATATAATGTCTTTAGTTTTTAATTTTTCAAAATACTCAGTGATTGTCATTGTCAAAGCTGCAATAGTATTTCTGCAGCTTTCTCGCTGCCATGCTTAGCAGCATAGGATGCCCATTTTTTCGCCTTGACCAAATTGGGTTTTTCCTCAAAAGAGCCTTTAAAGTACCCTACTGCTATTGCCTCAGCTGCCTCAATACTGCCTTTACCTGCTCTATCTATAAGATCTAGTAATTCCTGTTTTCCCATTTATAATACCTTTCACATTTTTCTTATATTTTTGATAATTCTCTGTATCTTCTCTCCACCTCATCGGACGCGCCTTTGATGCACTTCGTACCCATGTGTTCAACAATAACGGATGCAGTGGCACATCCATATCTGCAGCAGTCCTGGACCGGCATACCTTCAGATAACCCATAAATAAATCCTGCTACAAAGCTATCTCCCGCTCCGGTCGTATCAATCACATTAACAGGATATGCATGGATTTGACAAGCGCCTTTATCATCCACATATACACAACCATTCTTTCCACACTTTATTACAACAGCTTTGGCGCCACACTCCATAAATATTCTGGCACTCTTTAAAGGATCCTCCTCCCCTGTAAGAAGTGTTGCCTCAACTTCATTTGGTATAATATAGTCTACGTACTTAAGAACAGGTTCTAAGTCCTCGATTTTTTCACCATTTTTCGCCATGGTCATATCGGCAACAAGTATCCTGTCGTTTTTTTCTTTAATTGCCTTAAATACCACTTCAGTGTCATGAATATTAAGCATTGATGACACAAAAATGCTTCCAAAGCTCACGATATCTCCCATTGTATCAACATAGGGAAGAATACACTCTTTTGAAAGCTTTCTTAAACTGCTCTTGGGATTTGTTATAAAGTACCTCTCGCCCGCATCATCTACAAGTACTATATTCATCCCCGTAACTATATCATTCGACCTGGTTACCTTAGAAGCAGCTACGCCATTTTCTCCAAGATACTTAAGTATCGTTTCAGCTGCACCATCCCTACCAAGAAGAGTTATAAGTTCGCAAGGAACCCCCAGGTTGGACAAAACAACAGCTTCATTGAGTGCATCCCCGCCACATGCCATCTCCATGCGTTCTGCTGAAACAGAAACCTTATTAAACAGCTCTTTATCGACAGCACCAGCCATAATATCTACAACTGCAGCACCAATTACAGTCACTTTTTTGTCCATAAAGTTTCACCTTCAATTAAGTATCAAATGTGGCTTGAAGCCTAAATAATCACCAGAAACCAAACTGTACCTGACACCGTTAACATTACCCATCAGGCTATCATGAAACCGCTCTTTACCATGACAATGCGCATAGATTAACTGTTCTGCGCCGTATGCCTCAGCAATCAGTGTGAATCTACTCCTGTTTTCCCAAAGAGATGTTGGTGGATAATGTAAAAACACTATGAATTTCTCATACCCATCTGCTCTTGCAGCTTCAAACGACGCCTTTAAGCGTTTTGCTTCCCTCTCGACAAGCATATCAGCATGCTCTCTTGTGTCTTTGCCTTCGTAGCAATATCCCTTTGTACCAACCAGTGCATAATCTCCATATGGGTAGTAATTATTTTGCAAAAAGAAAAGTCTGCCATTATAAAGGTCGTTCAATCGATTTGTCTTCTTTGCATCCCAGAACACATCGTGATTGCCCCTTATCAAGACCTTTTTTCCTGGCAGATCCTCAATAAATTGCAAATCTTTTTCACAGTCAGACTGCTTTTTCCCCCAACTGTGATCACCTACAAGTACTAGTGTATCGTCATCTGTAAGCAGTTTGTTACAATTCTTCTCTATTCTCTTCTCATGATTCCTCCACTCCTTTCCAAACACGTCCATAGGCTTATCCGCCTGGAAAGAAAGATGAAGGTCTCCTAATGCATAAAGCGCCATACCTTTCCTTATTGCTGTTCTAATGATTTTTCACATGGATATTCTTTAAGATATTGATCGAGTATTTCGGCCGCATCCCCTATTATCTCAGCACAAGGGCGTTTCCTATAATACTCCTTGGTTCGCGCCTCTGGTACAGGCTCATCATGCCGAACGTTAAGGCCAAGCATCTCCCGGCATATTATAGTGCCATGTTTTTCCTCAAATCTATGCGCAAGTTCCTGTATTCTGGCATAATGATCGGCTTTTATCTGACCTGTTTCAGGGCCGTCATAACCATATAAAAGACCTGCAATCATGAACATTCCACTAACTGAACCACACACTTCACGCAGCCTTCCCATACCTCCCCCAAAGGATGAAGCCATCTTCATGAGTGTACTCTCATCAATTGGAAGCATATCGGCAAATGCCAGTATTATCGATTGTGAACAGTTATATCCCTTTAGGAAATTAGCCATTGCGGCTTCTCTTCTAGTCATTCCTTGATTTCACCTACCAGATATTCTTTGCTGATCATATTCAGGATCTACAGTTTCATTATCCTCTTCCTTATGGAGCCTGTTATCTATATTTTCCCTGACTTTTGCTTTTAGCTCATTTTTGATCTTCTTTTTTACGCTCTTCTTAAGATAAAGAAGAACAATTAGCCCAACAATTGGAACAAGAATCAATAAAACCATACTCGGGTGCTTCTTAAAGCTCTTAATAATGCTCTTTGGAAGAAACTTAATAATGATCTTGAAAATGCCCCTAAAAAACTTCCTCACTTCTTTTCTAAGTATAGTTTTCTTAATCAGTTGGTACATAGTTGAAGCACCTCCTTTTTTATCACTATTATATAACAAAAAACTTATATATCTTCCCAATTGTTTTTTCAAAGCTTATGTAAATTTTTGTGTGACAGTTCTGTGATACTTTCGTTGATACAATAATCTCATAAAATATATACCTTTTCATAACACACCCGGCTGTTGGGAAACCAGCAGCCATCCTCCCAACAATTAAGGGCTTGGCTCATATGAACAGGGGGCTGTCAAGTAGACAACTCAAATAAACAAAATTAAGTCAAGAAAAAGGTGATCACGTTCATGTGGTCACCTTTTTAAGTAGACTATATCGTTGCCGTTCGCCACTCTTGACTGAACCTGTTGAAAACGCTTGTGGCTGTTTTGCCTCTGGTTCAGAATCCAGGAACAGCGAGTGTCAGAGGCATAATTCATTAACTGCTATTCGAGAGTGCCCTTCATCCTGAGTCGCTCGTCCAACTCTGCTTTATGTTCAAGTATATAATTCAGTTCGATATCTCGTAATTCGTTTATAGCGTATTCATGCGCAGAAAATTCATATCCTTTTTCCAGTATTGCCTTTCGCTCTTTGACAAGTATTTCTTCAAATATATGTCTATATTCAGGATCTTCCTGCAATGCATCTCTTGCCGCATTTATATATCCATTAAGAACTATTTTCTCCATATTTAACCTCTCAAAGATAGTGTTTTGAAATATAGCATAACTATCAAACTGTTAATGAGCTCATAATTAATATATAGGTTTAAGCTGCCCATTTTGCTTTATACTTCTGTATGCGTTTGTTCTCGGGAATAGGATAATCCGTAGGGGTATCTGAGCGCATAGCCTCCAAGCGTACCTGGATGGGCGTCTTTCCGCCAAACCTTTCCTGTGGTCTTTCGTTGGTATAAAAGTTCATGTAGTTTTCTATTGCTTCTCTAAGTGTTTTTTCATCAGTTATGTCATACATGCAATACATTTCAGTCTTAATGATACCCCAGAATCCCTCAGTCGGTCCATTATCTATGCAATGTCCTACGCGAGACATTGACTGTTCCATTCCCTGTTTTTGCAGCTTCATTTTGAATACCTTACTGGTGTACTGGAATCCGCGATCTGAGTGAAAAAGTGGGGTGGCATCAGGGTTCTTTGCTATTGCTTTGTCAAAGGTTTTGAATACGAGCGCATTGTCATTTCTAGTGCTGAGAACATAAGCTACCGGTGACCTATCATAGAGATCAAGAATGGCACTTAAATACAGTTTCTTATTGACTTCAGGGATCTTGAATTCAGTAACGTCAGTTGTCCACTTTTCATTGGGCTTGTCTGCATGGAAATCTCTTTTGAGGGTATTCTCTGCAACAATCTCTGGAGTTGAATGTTCGTATTTTTTTCTCTTGGCGCGTATAATAGCATGAACTCCAATGGCCTTCATGATTCGGTGTATACGCTTGACTTTATAAGCAGTACCATTGAAGTGGTTTATCCATAGCGTCATACGTCTGTACCCAAGGATATGTCCAAAACAATCATCGTACTCTCTAATAAGAGCAGCAATTCGCTGATTTTCTAATTCCTGCTCCGGAACTTCTCTATGAAGCCATTTGTAATAAGCTGCGTGTGAAACACCCAGCCCTTTACACATCCAGTTTATGCTCCAATGGTTTTCGTCATGCAAACGCTGTATTGCCAGATACTTTGATTCCAGCCGAGTACGGCCAAGCCTCACATCCCTTCTAATTCCTTCACTTTTTTTAACAGTGTTACCAACATATCTTTTTCTTCAAGCTGACGTTTTAGCCTATTATTCTCGCGACGCAGACGTTCCAGCTCATCTACTTCATCATCAGTTTTGTGATGACCGCGCTTGTCAATAAGTGCATCTTCCCCATCTGCATCATACTTTCTTACCCAGCCATAGACCTGTGTATAAGAAACATCATATAGAGATGCAGTGCCTTTATAATCCCTGCCATGCTCAAGGCAGTATTTGACAATCTCCTTACGCTCTTCAATAGTAGTCTTTCTTCTAGCTCCTGCCATATAGACCTCCCGCTTAGGATTATAGTCCTTAAGCTCTCTATTGGCATTATACTCTGATATCCATCGTCGAAGAACATAGTCGTGTGATATCCCATACTTTGCAGTACAATCCTTTACGGAAAGGTCGCCTTTCAGAACGGTTTCCACACATAAAATTTTAAATTCCTTACTATACCGTCTATTGCCGCTGCCTCTGATAAAGGCTTCTACACCTTGATATTGATAGGCTGCAACCCATCTTTTTAATGTAGTTACTCCGATACCATTATCTTTAGCAATTGTCTCATATGATCCCTTGTCATCAAGATAATCATTAACTCTAGCAACCATCCATTCAATTGAATGTTTCATTTTCGCCATAAAAAATCCCCCTAAAGGAGACTTTGGGTATTTCCATTGTCTACTTTAGGGGAATCATATCATCATTGAACCCTCTTTTTGTTTTAGCCTATGCGTCGACTGCCGCATCAACGAGGAATTTTGTTTTTTAAAATTCCGAGTGGGTGTGGCGGGATAAATCATTTTTTATCGAAGTGCTGGTAATCTTTACTGGAGTTCCAGTCTCCGCCCCATCTAAATCCATGTGCTTTAAACAGTTTATATGCCAGATCGTTTTCATCGATCTTATACGGGAAGGCTGCTGATCTGTCTGCGTAGGCCTCACTGCCTTCAGGAGATATATTGGTGGTTCCATCCTTATTGTATGTGATGTAGGGGTTGTAGAAAGGATTTAAGTCTATAGCTACGCCCCTTGCGTGATTGGATAGTCTCGTTGTGCCTTCAACAACTCTGTAGTTGAAGCAGGAGGTGTTATTGGCCAGCATTGAGGCTGTATCATCACCGCCATATTCATCAACAAGTCTAATGCGTTCTATCTGATATCCGCTGGTATATAGCTCGTAGAATATCTCTACAACATCTTGAGCAATTGATTTACCACAGATCATTTCTCCACTTTGGGATTCTCCATTAAAATCCACATACTGAAGAACAACATATCTGAGATCATCAAGTGGAACGGTGCAGTCCACAGGGTAGGATATTCCGGATATTCTTTTAAAGATCTCGTTGGATATGGGCTCGTAGTAGAAGCCGTCCTGGTAAGTTACTCTTTCGGAAGCTATCTCTTTTTCCTCCTGTGTGGAAGCTTCGGTTGGAGCCTTAGATGAAGAAGTGGTTGGCGACTCAGTTGTTGATTCTGATGAGGCTTCTGATGTGACTTCCGCCGATGAAGCAGTAGTGCTTTCTGATGAACTTGACGCCGATGAAGCTTTTGCAGCTGCAGTGTATTCTTTCGTTGTGGCAGATGAGTCCTTTGAAGCTTCGGCTGCCGGGTTTGTAGTCTCTATGTCTTTTTCCTTTGTGCTCGCAGTAGTACTTGCCTCTGCTGTCGATACAATTCCCGCTGCCTCAGGGTCTTTTGCTGCGTAATCAGAAAGGGTCTCGCCTCCGGCCAGGATCCTTGCTCCTATGGCCGCAATAATTATCACGCCAAATAGTATGGCTATGTCTTTTAGTAGTTTTTTGTCCATGGAAATATTGTATCATGTTTCCTTGTATTTAGCGGGCTTTTCTAGTAAAATAAGCACTGTTATGAAAAAGATGATCCGCACAGATAAACTTGTATTTGAATATATAAGGCGCGATGAAGAAGGCAATGTGGAAGGTATCACAAGAGCAATCGATGATGTGAACCTTAACGTTGAACCGGGACAGTTTATTGCTATCCTTGGTCACAATGGCTCGGGTAAGTCCACACTTGCCAAGCATTTTAATGCTCTTTTATATCCTACTGAGGGTGAGGTTTACGTTGATGGAATGCTCACTGAGGATGAAGAGCATCTTTGGGATGTGCGCCAGGAGGCGGGTATGATCTTTCAGAATCCTGACAACCAGATAATTGGTCAGGTTGTTGAGGAGGATGTGGGATTTGGCCCTGAGAACATGGGTGTTCCCACGGAGGAGATCTGGGAGAGAGTCGACGAGAGCCTTAAGGCTGTGCGCATGGACAAATTCAGAAAGTCATCTCCCAATCATCTTTCAGGCGGACAGAAGCAGAGGGTATCCATCGCAGGCGTCATAGCAATGCACCCGAAGTGCATCATAATGGATGAGCCCACAGCTATGCTGGATCCAAACGGCAGAAGAGAGGTTATCAGAGCGGCAAGAGCCCTTAATCAGGTTGAGGGCATTACGGTCATTCTCATAACTCACTACATGGAAGAAGTGGTGGATGCGGACAAGGTTTTTGTCATGGACAAAGGCAAGGTAGTAATGGAAGGTACACCTAGGGAGATATTTTCCCAGGTAGATAGATTAAAGAAGCTGAAACTGGGCGTGCCTCAGGTGACGCTCCTTGCACATGAACTAAGAAAGAGCGGAGTTCCCCTTCCGGACCCGATCCTTACGAGAAAAGAGCTTGTGGAGGCTCTTAAAGCATGTCGATAGTTTTAAAACATGTCAATTACATATATGATGAAGACACTGCAATGGCAAGTGCAGCTCTTATAGATGTTTCACTGAACATTCCGGACGGGCAGTTTATTGGGCTTATTGGGCACACCGGCTCAGGTAAGTCTACGCTTATACAGCATATGAACGGGCTTGTTAAGCCTTCAAGTGGAGCTGTGTTTTTTGATGGCGAGGATATCAATGGGCAGGGCTATGATAAGAAAAAGCTAAGAGCCAATGTAGGACTAGTTTTCCAGTATCCTGAGCACCAGCTCTTTGAGACTGACTGCTTTAAGGATGTGTGCTTTGGCCCCAAGAATTTAGGACTTTCCCAGAAGGAAGTTGAACTCAGGGCGTATGAAGCACTGAAGCAGGTTGGGTTTGACGATGAGTATTTTTACCAGTCGCCCTTTGACCTTTCAGGCGGGCAAAAGAGAAGAGTGGCTATCGCTGGAGTTTTGGCCATGAAACCCAAGGTTCTTATTCTGGATGAACCAACTGCTGGACTTGATCCGAAGGGCCGCGAGGATATATTAAACCTTATTTCAGATCTCCACAGGACCATGGGGATCACGATTATTCTTGTTAGCCACAGTATGGAAGATGTGGCAGATTATGTTGAGAGGATAATTGTCATGAACAAGGGAAGGGTGGCATTTGACGCCGCTCCCCGAGAGGTCTTTTCCCATTATAAAGAGCTTGAGGAGATAGGCCTTGCTGCGCCTGCTGTGACGTATTGTATGCAGGAACTTGCTGCGGCGGGCTTTAATGTGAATACCGATATAACAACGCTGGAAGAGGCGAAAAAAGAGATTTTAAAGGCACTTGGAAGATGCTAAGAGATATTACGCTGGGGCAATATTACAGGACGGAATCCGTAATACATGACCTTGACCCAAGAGTTAAGATTGTGGCTACGTTCTCGTTTATAATATCCCTGTTTTTGGTGAAAAACTTCATAGGGTATATCATTGCGGCGGTTTTTCTGTGCTTTTGCATAAAGCTTTCAAATGTACCACCAAGATTCATTTTCAGAGGCATGAAGGCAATCTTTTTCCTGCTTATGCTTACGATGGTGTTTAACCTGTTTCTGACGCCGGGAGAGGTGCTTGTAAGCCTCTGGAAGTTTCAGATTACAAAAGAGGGTGTTAAGCTGGCAATTATGATGGCTGTCAGGCTTATATTCCTTATTACAGGTTCGTCGATAATGACGCTGACAACCACCCCCAATAACCTGACTGATGGGCTGGAGGATCTGTTAAATCCCCTTAAAAAGATAAGGGTTCCGGTTCACGAGATTTCCATGATGATGTCGATCGCTCTGAGGTTCATTCCGATCCTTATGGAAGAGACGGACAAGATCATGAAGGCTCAGATGGCGAGGGGAGCTGATTTTGAGAGCGGATCGATCATAAACAGAGCAAAGAGCCTTGTGCCGCTTCTGGTTCCGCTGTTTATATCAGCATTCAGAAGGGCCAATGATCTTGCAATGGCCATGGAAGCGAGGTGCTATCGCGGCGGCGAGGGAAGAACCAAGATGAAGCCGCTTGTTTACAAGAAGAAGGATTTTGTGGCATATGTAGTGCTTTTGGTTTACCTGGTTGTAATCATCTTTTTTGGAAGAATCATGTTCGTATGAGTGAGATGAAAAGAGTTATGCTGGTGGTTTCCTACGACGGAACTGCCTACAGCGGATGGGCGCTCCAGACCAGCACCCACAATACAATAGAAGAGATGCTCAACAGGGCTATCCATGGGCTTACCGGTGAAGAAGTGCAGGTCATCGGCGCAAGCCGGACGGATGCAGGAGTTCATGCGTATGGGAATATTGCGGTGTTTGATACCTGCTCAACAATTCCCGGGGACAGATTCTCTTTTGCCCTGAATCATATACTTCCTGAGGATGTAAGGGTGGTTTCTTCCAGGGAAGTTGCTTTGGATTTCCATCCCAGGCACTGCGATACCGAGAAGACCTATGAGTACCGCGTTCTCAATACAAGCTATGAGATTCCGGTGAAAAGACATTATACCTATCATTTCGGAATGCCTCTTGATATCGACGCTATGCAGCAGGCGGGGCAATATCTTGTGGGGGAACACGATTTTACAAGCTTTTGCAATGTACAGTCCCAGGCAGCAACTCATGTACGTACTATTAAGGATGTTTCGGTCAAAAGAGATGGCGACGAGGTTATAATTTCTGTGACCGGAAATGGATTTCTTTACAATATGGTGAGGATCATAGCCGGAACTTTGCTTCAGATAGGAAGAGGGAAGGGAAAGCCTTCGGATATTCCTGGAATGATTGAGGCAAAAGACAGGGCGGCAGCAGGACCTACAGCGCCACCACAGGGTCTTTTCCTGATGAAATATGAGTTCCTGGAGGGAATACCTGAGCCTACAGGAAAATCCTTAGATGTATCAAATTAAGGTTGACAAATTGTGGCAAATCGTCATATAATATCTTACTGTGTGACATAGTGTATTCGTGTCACCATTTTTAGTGAAGTGACATATTGATGTCCCGGTAAGCCTCAATATGTTCATATACTGTCGGAATCAGGTGAAGGGTTCCGCAGAGACAACACATTTAAGTAATTGTTCTAATCTGGTAAAGGAGAAACACAATGAAAACATTTATGCCTAGTGCAACTACAGTAGAGAGAAAGTGGTATGTAGTTGATGCTACTGATATGACACTTGGACGTCTTGCTTCTAACGTTGCAAATGTACTTAGAGGTAAGAACAAGCCTATTTACACACCAAACATCGACACAGGTGATTACGTAATCGTAATCAACGCTGAGAAGATCAAAGTTTCTGGTAAGAAGCTTGATCAGAAGATGTACTGGCACCACACAGACTATGTTGGACATCACAAGGAGTTCTCACTTCGTCAGATGCTCCAGAACAAGCCCGAGAGAGTTATCGAGCACGCTGTTAAGGGAATGCTTCCTAAGGGATCGCTTGGAAGAGAGATGTACGGCAAGCTCCATGTATATGCAGGCGCTGAGCACCCACACGTAGCACAGAAGCCTGAAGTTTTAACATTTTAATCGGGTAATTGAAAGGAGATCATAAAATGGCAAAGTCAGCAAGCTACTATGGAACAGGTAGAAGAAAGAAATCAATCGCAAGAGTATACCTTGTTTCTGGAAATGGAAATATAACAATCAACAAGAGACCTATCGATGAGTACTTTGGCCTTGATACCCTCAAGGTTATCGTTCGTCAGCCCCTCGTAGCTACAGAGACATCTGAGAAGTTCGATGTAGTTGTTACTGTAAAGGGTGGCGGAACAACAGGCCAGGCTGGTGCCATCAGACATGGTATTTCAAGAGCACTTCTTCAGGCTGATTCAGATGAGTACAGACCTACACTTAAGAAGGCCGGATTCCTTACAAGAGATCCTCGTATGAAGGAGAGAAAGAAGTACGGTCTCAAGAAGGCTCGTAGAGCACCTCAGTTCAGTAAGAGATGATCAATCTGCATTGCAGATTTCAGAAACCCACAACCATTTGGTTGTGGGTTTTTTGTTTGCAAGACCGCTTATATACTGTATAATGCATATTATGTATTATTATGAGGAGAGAAAGAGTATGGATTACATTACGTATTTACGCAAATTCGAGAGATACAAGTGGTACAAGCCGGTTTTGGAGGCAATTATTGCTGGGGCTTTATGGGTACTTGCAACATTGCTCTGCACGGTTCTTGGCATGCTGATCGTTATGCTAAAAGGAGGCGATGTGATTGGACTTCTTAAGGGTCTCCAAAATGGATATGACGGGATGGATGTCTACTCATTGGAGGGAGTAATTGTTTCACTGGCATCACTTGCATGTTTAATACCCGCAATAGCGATAGCAACAAAGGTTGTAAAAGTCAGACCTTTTCACACAGTAGCGTCATCCTGCGGAGGATTTAGTTTTAAGATTTTTGCAAAGGTATTGCTTCCTGCTCTTGTGATAGTTGGTATTCCTGTAGCAATTGATACTATTGTCAGTGCTGGAACTAGAGGGCCTGTAGAATTTACTGTGCTTGGCTTTATTGCGTGCATTATATTTGGGCCATTGCAGTGCTGCGGTGAAGAGTTTATGTTCAGAGGTATTGCCCTTCAGACTATAGGAAGCTGGGTGAAAAAACCTATTATTGCTATTGCTTTACAGACCCTGCTTTTTACCCTAGGGCATCCCTATGGAATATATGGAGTAATTGAAGTGGCACTTGCAGGTCTTATTCTGGGATATGTCGTGTACTACACAAATGGACTTGAAGCGTCATGTGCCGCACATATTGCCAATAATATGGTGCTGTTTATCCTGAACGGTTTCGGATTTAAGACAATATCAACTAATGGAGGCGGGCTGAAGGACGTTATAATGGTAGCAGCTGTTGATGGCGTTTTTCTTGCGGCTATCATTCTGATGGACAAGAAATTTGGCTGGTTTAAGAGAACTCCAAAAGCAACAGACATAGTAGAAGCGTAAGAACAGGCGGAGTAATAATGATTGACGGAATAGAATTAATACGCAGTAAACGCCGCTCAATTTCAATAGAGATAACACCTGATGCCCGGGTCATAGTACGTGCACCTAAATATGCCTCTGTAAGTGAAATAAACCGTGTTATAGGTGAGAAAGCAGACTGGATAGATAAACATCTGCGCCAGATGCAGGAGAGGCAAAAACAACGTCTTGAGAATCCACAACCGGAGCTTACAAAGCAGGAAATTAAACTTCTGACTACAAAAGCCAAGCGTATAATCCCCCAGAGAGTCAGATATTATGCTCAGATCATGGGACTTGAATATGGAAGGATAACCATAAGAATGCAAAAGAGCCGTTGGGGAAGTTGTTCTTCAAAAGGAAATCTGAACTTCAATTGCCTTCTTATGCGCACTCCCGACGAGATTATTGATTACGTGGTAGTGCACGAGCTGTGTCATTTAAAAGAGATGAACCATTCCGAGAGATTCTGGGCTGAAGTAGAGAAGATATTTCCGGATTATAAAGAGAGAAGAAAGTGGCTTAAAGACCACGGTAATGAGATAATGACAGGTTGAAAGCCTGTATTAATGGGAGGGACCGCACTAATGTATATGGAGGATGTACATTAGTGCGGCCTGGTGTTATGGAGACAATTAAAATGGCACATGAGATTTTTTATTAAACGAGGTAATACCCACTTAGCTTAACCTCTTTTATTCGTTTCATTCTGAACCCCCTTTTTCAACACTCTTTTTCATTACACAAACACAATATATTGTATCTAATATAATTAGTATACACCATATATTCGAATAGAAAATTAAAAAAGTATAAAATAAGTATAAAAACTCCCTGGATGCCATAAACACTGGCTTCCAGGGAACATTTTTCGTGAAACTATTGATTTTACAGGTTCTTGACCATCTCGTCTCTTACTTCATCATAGTGAGGGCCAACGATACCAAAGTCTTTTTCTTTATATACCCAGAGGGATCTTCCGATACCATATTTCTCGAAGGCTGTGTGGATGTCTTTGATCCAGTTGATAGTAGAAGGATTAACCGGAGCCTGGTCAATTACACCGTACTCACCGCAGTAGAGAGGAGCATTGTTCTTGGTAGCAGCTTCTACAGCAGGCTCGAAAAGCTCTGCAAAATACTCAGCGTTTGTCTCTTTAGCCTTCATCTTGAGGATTGCTCCTGCCCAGTCGGGATCAAGGCTCTTGGACTTCTCAGAATATTCCGCTGTCGTTGCAGGATATTCAACCGTTATGTCTTTTGGCATATTGTCCATCCACCATGCTCTCTGATGAGTGAAGATCATGGGCTCGTAGCAGTGGAAGTTGTAAACAACATGATCATCCTTAGGAGGATTGAGGAAAGGAACGCTTCTTACGTTGTTGTAGCATACGCCGCCAACAACTACATATAAATCAGGTGCATTCTTTCTGATTGTGTCAATTGCCTTGTCAGCGATGGCATTCCACTCGTCCTTGATGTCAGGTGAAATAACTTCGTTGAGAAGCTCAAATGCAACGTCCTTCTGACCTGCATATCTCTTGGAAATACGATCCCACATCTGGTAGAATCTCTCCTGAAGAGCCTCATTGTGGAAGAAGATTTCTTTGTCGCCATTTACCTCAAGCGGATCAAAGGTGTATCCAAA
>JAEEGH010015591.1_pt1 | contig 16478 bp, 7 predicted proteins | sample 9134181 | NCBI WGS metagenome assembly JAEEGH01 (sample SAMN16246544, study PRJNA631951) | gut metagenome | biome: gut microbiome; feature: rumen; material: DP-attached | host: Bos | place: Iran: Karaj | collected 2018-10
GCCGACTCCATCACTGTCGACTGATAGGCAATCGAGGGCAACACCTTCGTGATGCCCGCCAAGGACGGCACCGTCAGCGCAACGTTCGAGCCCAAGGAGTACACCATCACGGTGGACCCCGAGATCCAGAACGGAACCGTCACCCCCAGCAAGCTGAAGGCGAAGGCAGGAGAGGCAATCTCCCTGACAGTCCTCCCCGCCGAGGGCTATCAGGTCGCATCCGTCACGCTCGACGGAGTCGAACTTGAAGAGTACGCATTCACCATGCCCGCAAAGGACGTGACCGTGAGCGCCACATTCGAGCTCAAGGACTACACCATCACGGTGGACCCCGCGATCGTCAACGGAACCGTCACCGCGGACAAGGAGAAGGCCAAGGCCGGGGAGACCGTCACACTGACGGTCACCGCGGACGAGGGATACGAGATCGCTTCCGTCACAGTCGACGGAAAGGAGATCGAGGGGCCCTCCTTCACCATGCCCAACAAGAACGTCATCGTGAGCGCAACGTTCGAGCTCATCCCCGTTCCCTATGAGGCGGCAGTCTACCTCGATGAGAAGATCATCGCGGACGACTTCTTCTTTGAGGGAGAGGATGTCTCATTCGACCTCTCCGAGCACATCGGACTGGGAGTCACAGCAAGCGTCACCGGACCTGAGGATGTCGAGTTCGACTTCACCGACGGAGTCCTCTCCTTCGAGATGCCCGCCAAGGACGTCGAGTTCGAGCTCGTCCTCACCCCCATCGTCCTCGAGTACACGGTTACCGTGGATCCCGAGATCGAGGGCGGAGACGTCCTTCCCGACACGATCCTGGCCGCAGAGGGTGCCACAGTCACCCTGTCCTACACCGAGGATGAAGGTTACATCTTCATCTCGTACTACGCCTACACCGAGTCCACCGAAACGCCGATCGCCGTATCGGATGACGGCACGTTCACCATGCCCGCCGAAGACGTCATCGTCGGAGCGATCTTCCTTCCCGACGTCCCCGTCGAGAAGTACACGGTCACCGTGCTGCCTTCCGAGAACGGAAAGGCATCCGCCGATGTAACAGAGGCGGAGGAGGGCGACCTCATCACCATCACGGCGACACCTGACGATGGCTACCAGACCGTCGCGATCTATCTCGACGGACAGCCTCTGGAGGTCGTCGACGACGAAGCGTACTTCCTCATGCCCGCCAAGGACGTCGAGGTATCTGCGGTGTTCGCAGAGATCCCCGTCGGAGGAAGCACCGTCACCTACGTCGATGAGAAAGGAGTGATCGAGACCGTGTCCTACGAGATCGGAGAGGAGGTCGTCTACCATGTGACCACCGTGCCCGAGGGAAAGAGGCTCGGCTCCGTCGACTTCGAGCCCCATATGATCCCCTACATCGATCATGAGGCGTGCACCGTCGAGTTCACCGCAGCGGAAGGAAACTACACCGCGACGATCAGCTACATCGCGCCCTTCACCGTTTACCTCGTCGACCAGGACGGGGAGCCCATCGGCGACTTCGAGTACTTCGCCGAGGATTCCGTGGAGATCGATATGGGCATGTACCTCGGAGTCGAGGTCGAGTCCGCCACATCCGAGCCCGAGATCGAAGATCTCGAGTGCGAGGACGGAGTGATCACCTTCACGATGCCCGCAGAGGACGTCACCGTCACGGTGACCCTGAAGCCCATCGTGCCCGAGACCGCCACCGTCGTCTTCATCGACGGCATAACGGAGGAAGAGGTCGCGACCGAGACCGTCATCGTCGGTGCATACCTTACCGAGATCCCCAACGAGCCCGTCCACGAGGGAATGACCTTCACCGGATGGTACAGAGAGGGATCCGACGTCCCCTACGACTTCGCCACCATGCCTGTCATGGAGAACATGACGCTGTACGCGGACTACGTGGAGACTCCCGTCGTCGAAGAGTACATCATCACGGTGTACTCCAAGATCGAGAACGGATCTGTGACCGCGGACAAGGAGAAGGCCCAGGCCGGAGATACCGTCACCCTGACCAACACGCCCGCTGAAGGCTACGTGTTCAACGGATACACCGTGCTCACCGAGGCTATGATGCCTGTCGTCGTCGAGGACGACGGAACATTCGTCATGCCCGCCGAGAACGTGACCGTCTTTGCAGACTTCCAGCCCGAGACCGTCATCACATACACTGTGAGCTACGTCGACCAGGACGGCAGGACCATCGCGACCTCCGAGAAGTACGAGGAGGGCGACTACGTCTCCTTCTTCATCCCCCCAAGGACCGGAGCGGATGCTGTCAGCGTCGATACCGACCCTGTCATCGAGGACTTCGATTACGACCTCGAGCTCATGACGGGTGCATTCACCATGCCCGCCTCCGACGTCACCGTCACGGTGACCTACGAGGCGTTCGTGCCTCCCGAGACCGTCGACGTGACGTTCTACGTCGGCGAGGAGGTCTACGCCTCTCAGACAGTCGCTGTCGGAGAATGCGCAGTCGAACCCGAGGACGACCCCGTCCTCGAAGGAGCCACCTTCATCGGATGGTACACCGTAGAGGGAGAGCTCTTCGACTTCGAGACCCCCGTCACCGAGGACCTCGACCTGTACGCAGAGTTCAAGCCCTTCGTCGCACCCGTCTCCGTCACGTTCATGGACGGAGAGACCGTCATCGACATTGTGTTCGTCGAGATCGGCGGCTTCGTCGAGGAGGTCCCCGAGGCACCCGTCAAGGAAGGCAACAACTTCGTCGGCTGGTGCGTCAACGACATCCCCACCGCCATCGACTTCAGCCTGCTTCCCATCTTCGACGACATGGTCGTCGAGGCGACATACGTCCCCACCCCCGACATCGGGGAGGGATTCGCGATCCTGTACCACGACATGTACAACGGAAAGCCCGTGGACATCTGGTGGAAGGGATACGCATCCAAGGACGACAGGGTCATGCTGGCCAACGGAATGGACGCCACCGCCATATTCATGGGATGGCTCGCCGAGGACCAGGAGACGCTCTTCGCCTGGAACGCAGCCTACGACCTCAACGACATCGAGAGGAACGACTGCCTGATCTACCCCGCATCCTACGGATACCCCGGTACCGACAGGATCTACGAGCTCAACGCGATCTACGCGCTCGAGATCGAGTGGGTCAGCTTCGACGGAGAGACCGTCCTGAAGACCGACGAGGTCATCAGAGGCGACTACCTCGAGGCGCCCTTCGACGACGGGGAGATGCAGGACCTGCTCGACGACTACAAGCCCTCCGACGAGGGATACTCGTACAGCTGGGCCGGATGGAACATCCCCGGAGTGGGAACATACACCTCCGAGGACGTGGAGTTCATCAAGGCGAACGGATCGTGGAGGATCGTAGCCACCTATGAGGGTAAGGTCAACGAGTACGACATCACCTTCATCTGGCATGACGGAACCGCCACCATCAGGGTGCCCTACGGAGAGGTCCCCGAGATCAGGGACCCCCCTGCGTACGAGGATGACGACTTCACCTACACCTTCGCAGGATGGGATCCCGAGGTCACCGAGGTAACCGGAGACGCCACCTACACGGCGACGTACGACAAGACCTCCAAGACCAAGGAGGTCACCGTCACCGTCAACGACCCCGTGCGCGGATACTTCACCTATGATGGTGAGGAGTACATCGGGTACATCGTCAATGTCCCCATGGACTTCGATGTCGCCGACATCGACGAGGATGTCCTCACCTTCGACCTCCTGTTCTACGTGCTGGACGTCGAGATCCCCGAGACCCTGGTGTTCACCGCCGTCCCCAACGACGATGATTTCGAAGCGAACAAGCACTTCGAGTTCGTCAAGTGGAATGTCAGCGAAGACGGCCTCACCTACACCGCAGAGTTCACAGAGGACATCATCACCTCGAAGGACCTGGACAGGATCCAGACCTTCTTCGACTACACCAAGACCGAGGGAGGAGACGTCGTCTTCACCCTGAAGTCCAAGGACGGACTCGCGATCCCCAAGGGAACCATGACCGTCTGGTACTACGAGATCGCGTACCTCGAGGACATCGAGGACTGGGTCCAGATCGAGAGGTCCTGCGACGCAATCGCGATGGACTGGGACGAGGAGACCTATGGTGACAACCTCATCTCCATGACCATCGAGTACGCAGACCTCACGCAGGACGGAGAGGCATTCGACATAACCAGCAAGACGATCAGCACCATGTGGCTTGTCTTCGATGGAGTAAACGGAGCGCACTGCGAGTCGAACAAGGCTACGCCCGGACAGTGATATCAATGAACGCAACGAACAGAGTACTGATGGCAATCCTCGCAGTAGTCCTGCTGCTCGGGGCCTACCTCGTCGTCGCAGACGTCGAGGAGGCCGAGGCGGCGGACTACGGCATCAAGGATGTCGGTCTGAAGGATGCCGACCAGTACGAAATTCTGATCGTCACATTCGACATCGCCTATCCGACGAACCTGTCCTTCACCATCACGCATGACGAGGACGGCAAGTCTGTCCAGGACTACAGCGGAACGTTCACACAGACGGGGCAGAAGGAGCAGAGGCTCGTGCGCGCATCCTACGGTCTGTCCGAGGATGTGGAGTACACCCTCACGGTCTATGCACCCGGTGCGGAGCTGACCAGGCAGTTCTCCCTGCCCGAGGCATACGTCGCCCAGGTCATCTACTTCGTGGATGACGTCAAGTACGGATCCGAATTCGTGCATGTCGGCGATCTTGTTACAGAGCCCGCGGACCCCGAGGTCCCCGGAGAGACCTTCGTCGGCTGGTTCACAGCCGACGGAGAGGAGTTCGACTTCGACATGCCCCTGCTCGCCGACGTGAGGCTCTACGCCGCGTTCGGCGAGGGAGAGGAGTACGCCATCGAGATCGATGATTCCATCATCGGCGGAACGGTCATCGTTCCCTCGACGTCCTACTTCGGAGTCCCCGTGGCCATCGTCGCGGAGCCCGACCTCGGTTACGAGCTCGTATCCTACTACGTGTTCGAGACCGATGGAACAGAGGTTCCCGTGACCGAGGCGGGAATCTTCGTGATGCCCGCATCCGACGTCACCGTCGGTGCGGTCTTCGCGGAGGTGCCTGTGGAGGTCTTCACCGTCGCATTCTACGACGGAGAGGACCTCATCGGAGAGGTCGAGGTCGAGTCCGGCAAGACAGTGACTTCCGCGCCCGAGGCACCCGTCAAGGAAGGTTACACCTTCGTCGCATGGGTCACCGAGGACGGAGAGGAGTTCGACTTCGCCACCGAGATCTACGCCGACCTCGATCTCTACGCAGACTACGAGGAGATCACCTTCACCGTCGCATTCTACGACGGAGAGGACCTCATCGGAGAGGTCGACGTGGCATACGGCGAGACCGTAACATCCATACCCGAGGCACCTGTCAAGGAAGGATACACCTTCAAGGCATGGGTCACCCTCGACGGAGAGGAGTTCGACTTCGCCACCGAGATCTACGAGGACCTCGACCTGTACGCATACTACGAGCTCAAGTCCTACGCAATCAGCATCGACGAGGGCATCGTCGGCGGAACCGTGCAGGTCCCCGAGGACGCATTCTTCGGAGCACCCGTCTGCATCGCAGCAGACGCGGACGAGGGCTACGTCCTCAAGTCCTACTACGCCTACGCAGGCGAGACCTCCATCGAGGTGTCCGAGACAGGAATCTTCGTGATGCCCGCATCCGACGTCACCGTCGGTGCGGTCTTCGAGGAGATCCCCGCAGGAGAGTACTCCGTCAAGGTGTACTACGGAGCCGTGCTCATCGTCTCCGAGACGGCGGCAGAGGGCAAGGAGATGTCGATAGACGTCTCCAGGTACATCGAGGCGGCGGAGGTCGAAGTGGCCGGACCCGAGGGACTGGAATTCCAGTTCGACGACGGTGTCCTCACATTCGTCATGCCCGGCTACGATGTCGAGTTCGCCATCGTCGATGTCATGTACGATGTGACGTTCTACGTCGGCGAAGAGGAGTACGATTCCCAGGTCGTCGTGTCCGGAGAGTGCGCCTACGCGCCCGAGGACCCTGTCCTCGCCGGAGCGGTCTTCATGGGATGGTACCTCACCGGAGCCGACGAGCCCTTCGACTTCGACACCCCGATCACTCAGGATCTCGACCTGTACGCCCTCATGGAGCCCTTCGTGCAGACCTTCGACGTCGAGTTCTACGTCAACGGCGGAGTCTACAGGACGATCACCGTCGACTACGGCGACACCGTCGAGGAGATCGACGCGCCCGAGATCCCCGGAAAGACGTTCAAGGGATGGTTCCTCCAGGGAGCCGCAGAGCCCTTCGACTTCGACACCCCGATCACTCAGGATCTCGACCTGTACGCCAAGTACGAGGATGCACCCGTCGGAGAGGAGCACACCGTGACGTTCTACGTGGGAGACGAAGTGTTCGACATCCAGACCGTCAAGGACGGAGAGCTCGCAAAGGAGCTCTATCCCCCCTACTACCCCGGACAGCAGTTCGAGGGATGGTACGAGATGGGATCCGAGGTCCCCTTCGACTTCAAGACACCCATCACTCACGACTACGAGCTCTACGCCTTCTACGAGGACGTCGGATTCACCGTAACGTTCTATGTTGATGGAGCAGAGTACGACAAGCAGACCGTCGAGGCCGGCGGCTACGCCGTCGAGCCCGTGGACACCGTGAAGGCCGGAGCGGTCTTCATGGGCTGGTTCGAGCCCGGTGCGATCGCACCCTTCGACTTCGAGACCCCCATCACGCAGGATGTGGCGCTGAACGCCCTCTTCGAGCCCTTCTTGGAGGAGTTCACCGTGACCTTCTACGTCGATGTGAACGTCTACGATGAGCAGACCGTGCCCTTCGGAGGATTCGCCATCGAGCCCGAGGACCCTGTCCTCGCTGGAGCCACCTTCATCGGATGGTTCCTCGAGGGAGCCGGAGAGCCCTTCGACTTCGCAACTCCAATCACTCAGGATCTCGATCTGCACGCGCTCTTCGAGCCCTTCGTGCAGGAGTTCACCGTGACCTTCTACGTCGGAGAGGAGATCTACGCAGAGCAGGCAGTCCCCATGGGCGGATTCGCAATCGAGCCCGAGGACCCCGTCCTTCTGGGAGCGGAGTTCGTCGGATGGTACACCGTCGAGGGAGAGCTGTTCGACTTCGAGACCCCCATCACAGAGGATCTCGTCCTCATCGCTGAGTTCGAGCCCTTCGTGGAGAAGTACACGGTCACCGTGCTGCCTTCCGAGAACGGAACGGCATCCGCCGATGTAACAGAGGCGGAAGAGGGAGACCTCATCACCATCACGGCGACACCTGACGATGGCTACCAGACGGTGGCCATCTACGTGGATGGCCAGCCGCTGCTGGAGGGAGAGAACACATTCCTCATGCCCGCCAAGAACGTCGAGGTCTCCGCGGTGTTCGCGGAGATCCCCGTCGGAGGAAGCACCGTCACCTACGTCGATGAGAACGGAGTGATCGAGACCGTGTCCTACGAGGTAGGACAGGAGGTCGTGTACCACGTGTCCGTGCCCGAGGGAAAGAGGCTCGCCTACGTCGACTTCGAGCCCTATATGGTCTTCTACATCGATCAGGAGAAGGGAATCATCGAGTTCGTCGCTGTGGAAGGCAACTACACCGCGATGATCAGCTACGACTCGCTCTACACCCTCACCGTCCTGGACCAGGACGGCAAGGAGCTCGGATTGTTCGAATGCTTCGCAGATGACCTGGTGGAGATAAGCTTCGGCGACATCGTCGGAATCGAGCTGGTCTCGGCCACCGCCGAGCCCATGCCCGAGGACTTCGCTGTGGACACCGAATCGAGGATGATCACGTTCACGATGCCTGCTTCCGACGTCACCGTCACGGTGACCCTGAAGCCCGTCGTGGTCGAGACATACGATGTGACGTTCTACGTCGGCGAGGATGTCTACGACACCCAGACCGTTCCTGTAGGAGGATTCGCCATCGAGCCCGAGGACCCCGTCCTTCTTGGAGCGGAGTTCGTCGGATGGTACACCGTCGAGGGAGAGCTGTTCGACTTCGCTACGCCCATCACGGAGGATCTCGCTCTCATCGCTGAGTTCGAGCCCTTCGTGCAGGAGTTCGTTGTGACGTTCTATATCGACGATGAAGTCTACGACGAGCAGGCAGTCCCCATCGAAGGATTCGCCATCGAGCCCGAGGACCCCGTCATCGCAGGAGCAGCCTTCCTGGGCTGGTTCCTCGAGGGAGCCATCGCGCCCTTCGACTTCGCGACTCCGATCACCCAGGACCTCGACCTGCATGCGCTCTTCGAGCCCGTCGTGGAGGAGTTCACCGTCACGTTCTACGTGAACGGTGAGGTGTACGATGTGCAGACCGTTGCCTACAACGGCCTGGCCGTGGAGCCCGATGCGCCCTCAATCGAGGGAAGCGAGTTCCTCGGATGGTTCCTCGTCGGAGCGATCGTGCCCTTCGACTTCGAGACCCCGATCACCCAGGACCTCGACCTCTACGCAGAGTTCGTCGCATACTCCGAGACCGTCACCGTGTCCCTCAACCAGATCGGCTCCGTGATCTACATCACGGTCACCGCCGAGGATGACGGCGCAGTCGTCAAGTCCGGAGAGATGGAGATCCAGTACACGTACCTCGTATCGAAGATGTCCTTCGGAAAGGAGAGGCTCATAGTCATGACCTCACCCGTTATCAAGGTCGACATCGAGGGCGGCGAGACCATCGCCGCCGTCGAGTACGACCTCGGTTCGGAGGAGTACCTAAGCACCATAAGCACAGTGTGGGCGACCTACACGGCCGACGGAATCGACTCTGAGAAGTCCGCCCCCATAATATTCGAATCCGTGGACAACGCCGCTTTCCTGGCGGCAAAGGAGTGAGTAGATGACCCCGAACAGAGGATGGATGACCTTCGGAGCGCTGCTCCTTGCAGCGTCCGCTGTGGCTTTTGCAGCCGTACCAGCGGACGCTTCCGAGGATGTGGCGTTCGATGCCGACTTCATCGAGGTGTCCGGGGACTACTATCTCGCCATAGGACTGCAGCAGGAATTCGAATTCTCCTTGGAGGTCACGGCGACGGCCGGCGACCAGGTCATCGAGGGGGAGATCCCCCCGATGACTGCATTCGCCCTCATCAAGGCGGATGCCCTCGAGGCATCCGTCTACGATGTGACCGTGACCGTCGGCGGCATCAGCGGAAGCTGTACCGCCGACCCATCCCTGGCGGATTCGAACCGCTTGGTCAGGTTCATGGATAGGGATGGCACCGTCCTGAGGACATGTGTCGTCGCTGACGGGGAGACCCTCGAGGCGCCCTCCGGAGACTTCTCCGGATGGGACCCCGCCCTGGGCCCCGTCACCGAGGACACCGATTTCACCGCCGTGTACGACGAGAAGGAGAACGCATACTCCGTCTCGGTCGGAGCGGTGAAGAAGTCCACAGCGGTACGCGTCACCGTCCAGCTGCTGGACGGCGACGCCGTCGAGGACGGACAGATTACTATCAACTACACTTACACAGAGGAGAAGATGTCCTTCGGCAAGATCAGAGTGGTCACATACACCGCTTCAATGGATGCCGCAGATATCCCGGGAGCCCCCAAGTACGCGAGCATGAAGCTCGATCTCGGAGCTCTCGATAATTACTCCCAAATTAAGACCGTCTGGGCCGTGTACACCCCCACTGGGGGCGAAGACACCAGGTCCAGTGCGATCGTTTACCAGCCTTTGACCCTTCTTAACGAAGGAAAAACAGGTGAGGATACAATATGAGTAAAGCAATGAAAATGACAATGGCCGCAGCAGTGCTCGCATTGGCACTCGCGGTCGCGATAGTCCCCGCATCGCAGAGCGATGCGGAGGGCGGGTTCGAGATAACGTCTCTCGAATATGATTTCGCCGAAGGCGGGATCCTCGTTACCTTGAACCAGGACGTCACGGTCCCGATGTTCGAAGCCAAGCTGACAACAGGAACCGAGACAGTCCTCGAGTCCTCCATCGACTCCAAGGTCGTGGAGGACAAGCAGTTCGTCATCGGCCTCACAGAAGCCCTGGCCGATGGCGTGTATACGGTCACAGTTACACTGACGAGCACGATGTACGACTCCGCGGAGTTCACAGTCGGCGAGCCCGTCGTGAACTACACCCTTAACATCGTCAACCAGGACGGCGAAGCCATGATGGAGCCCCAGCAGTTCCCCGCAGGAGCACCCGTCACCTTCAGCATCGAGACCGGCGTCGGAGTCGAAGTCGATTCCCTCGCCTTCAGCCCCGCGGTCGAGTACACCTACGACTACGAGACCAACACCGGCAGCTTCGTCATGCCCGCTTCCGATGTGACCATCACGGCCACCCTGAAGCCCGTCGTCCCCGTCACCGAAGAGTACGACGTGTACTTCACCCTCGGTGACAGCATGGCTGTCACCGTCGACGGAAAGGAGTACACCGAGAGCTTCGCCATCGAGAACGTCGCAGCAGGATCCGACGTCGTGTTCGGCATCGACTACACCGGATCCCAGCCGATCTCCGTCAAGGACATCGACCTGATCATCGACGGAAAGAAGACCGCAGCCGACCTCGACAAGGACTACACCGTGACAGTCAACGATGACGTCTACGTCTCCGTCGGCCTCATCGACTACAGGGACACCGAGGTCACCGGAGAGTACTCCTCGAAGAACATCTTCGACTACTCCCAGATCGTCACAGTCAAGGACTACTGGACCCTGACCAACGGCGCATACGTCGAGGTCTTCGGAAAGCTGGTCGTTCCCACCGGAACGACCCTGACCGTCGATTCCGACGCCACCCTGATCATCTACGGCGACGCAGAGATCGCAGGAACCGTCATCGTCGATGACACCACCCTCTTCGGAGGATACCTCCAGTTCGGCGGAGAGTACGACGGCATCACCTACTCCGGAGATGCCACCGTAGCCGGCACCCTCGACATCGAGGGTACCGTCGTCGTCTACGGCGACCTGACGATGGAGGCGGATTCCGCAGCCATCATCCAGGAGGCAGGACGTCTCGTCACCCACGAGGGATCCGAGATGACCGTCGAGAAGGGGGCCACCGTCACAGTCTACGGACAGCTCCTCTCCGAGGCCATCACCAACGAGGGAGTCATCGTCTTCGACTCCGAAGTGCCCATCAACCTCCTCGACGACACCTACAGCGCCATCACACTGAAGGACGCCGGAGTCGTCGACGTCAGGAAGATGACCGTCAACGGCAACTACAACGTCAAGTACGCCGGCGGAACCGGAGCCCTCTTCGTGAAGATCGATGACACCAACGGTGTCATCGTCGGCCTCCAGACCACCGCCATCACGCCTTCCGGCGAGGACGAGAACGCTCACGTTGAAGCGGTCCTCACAGGCGTCAGGCTCGCAGCCGTCACCGTGGACAAGGTCGCCATGATCCAGATCTCCGGCAACATGGAGGTCTCTGCGGCATACGTGTCCGAGTCCACCGAGGACCAGCCCGAGTTCTCCGTCAGCGGAGGATTGGGAGTCGTCGGGAACGCCATCGTAGACGACAGCCTCGTCATCGGAGAGAACACCTCCGTCTACGCTGCAGGAAAGTTCCTTGTAACAGGTTCAATCGACGCAACCGACGGAAAGTTCTCCAACATCGGCGAGGTCTACGTCACCGGCGAGGGTATCATCAAGACCTCCGCCAGGATCGACTCCGAGACCGGCGTCAACGCCACCAGGTACGCGGACGGAAGCACATACAACTACGTCGACATCGACGCAGCCATCGCACAGGCTACTGACAAGTCCGTCCTGTTCGTCCTTGGAACCCAGACCGTCAAGGCGGAGGACTCCGCCATGCCCGCAGGATCCAAGCTCGATCTCGCAGGTGCAGTCCAGCTCATCATCGGCGACGAGCAGGGAGACACCCTGACCATCGCCGAGGGAGCTACAATCACCGGAATCCCCTCCATCGAGGGAGACAAGATCAACGTTGTCGGTACACTCCTGATCGAGAACCAGCTCAACGTCCCCTCCAACGTCAAGAACGTTATTGCGGCGGATGTCGTCATCTACGAGACCGACTCCGAGGGCAAGCTCGTCCGCGACGGATGGGTCAAGTACACCAACGTGTACACCGCACTCGAAGAGGCAGAGGCCGGCGACACCGTCAACCTCATGAGGGACATCGTCGTCGACGGCGAGGACCTCGTCATCCCCGAGGAGGTAACACTCGACACCAACGCCTACGACGTCACCGTCAAGGCACCCTGGAAGATCATCGACAACGGTATCTTCGACGTCGACTCCAAGTCGACCGTCACCGTCGGCGCCAAGACCGACAAGAAGGCCGCGGCCGAGGTCATCGTCAACGGAGTCGCCAAGAGCGATGCGCCCTTCGCCTTCGTCACCGACGCAGGCGACGCATACCTTTCCGCAGGTGCTTACTACTCCATAACCACAAAGAAGACCGTATGGTACATCGAGCCCGTCGCCAACGCGGTGGACGACATCCTGACCTACGATCCCGTCAGCACATACGATGCCGGCGAGATCCCCGGATTCTTCATCCGCTCCAACAACGGAATCGAGATCGGCGACATCACCGTCGCCGGAGACGACGAGTCCTACGCGGGAATCGTCGTGCAGACTCCTCTGACATCCGGTACCATCACCCTCGACCAGGCAGCGATCTTCATCGAGCCCGAAAACGAGTTCGACATCGCCGTCACCGACGGAGTCGGAACCGTCGACGTCAACGGAACCTCCATGCTGACCGGAATCCTGTTCGGCAACATGGTCGTCGATGATGTCGATGCGCTGTTCATCTCCGGAGCCATGGAGGGAGACATCGTTGCCTCCGGACATGTGGAGATCCTCGATCTGATCGCCAGCACCATGACCGTGGACGGCGAGGTCGTCATCTTCGATGACGACGAGGCCGGAGCTCTCATCGAGAACGTCGTCGTCAACGGAACCCTCGCCGTCGGCGAGGATGCCGCCCTTGTTGTCGGTGAGGTCCTCAACGTCCTCGGAACCGTCGACGCACAGGGAACCGTCTACGCTGACATCATGCTCGTCGGAGTCGACAAGAACGGAAAGTCCACCATCGCGGCGACACCCGTCGTCACCGGTGACTTCGATGTCATCGACTACGCCCTGTTCAACCCCAACGTCGTCATCCCCGAGTCCGTCTCCAAGGATGCGGACCTCGACAGCACGGTCTTCTACGGAGAGAACGATGTCAAGGTCGTCACAGCCTACGCTTCCGACTTCACCACCGGAATCAACAAGAACATCAAGATCGTCGTCGAGAACGCATACCTGTCCGGATGGGTTGACGAGGACGGCAACAATGTCGATGACGTTGCATACGGCGTCTGCGACGCCGTCTACGCAGACATCGACTACGACATCTACCACCTCACCATCGTGGCCGATTACGGAGTACAGAACATCGCAGTGGACGGAATCATCCTGTCCCACGGCAACATCGCCGACAACACCTACTACAAGACCCTCAGGGCCGGTACCCACGAGATCACCGTGACCCTCGCATCCGGATACACCGGTACAGCGAAGCTCTACCTGATCCAGGACGGAAAGCCCGTCGAGCAGGCCGGCGGAAAGGTCACCACGACCGGAACCCCCGAGACCGCGGCAGGATTCCAGTACCATCTGCAGGTGGCCGGAGCGGAGGCCAACACCGGTGACATCACCATCCACGTCGACCCCTCCGACCCCACCGTCGTCATCCAGAAGGAGTCCAACGACTGGACCGTCTCCACGATCCTCATGCTCGTCCTGGTCATCCTGATCGCTCTGATGGCGGTCATCCTCTTCCTCAGGCTCAACAGGAGCTGAAGGCCAAGGATGAATCGAAGGTCGAAAGGTAACCAAAAACCTGCAAAACACCTTACCCCTCCCCATTCGGGGAGGGGTGTTCATAATGAATTATAGCAATCTTCACAGGAATCCATCTGTAACGATACAGAGCACTACCTGAAATCTGTTTGCTGATGCGTTCACGTTCATACGATTCGGGTCTTGAGAATTCCAGATATCATATCGATATCGATCATTCCTCATCAAGAAGCCATTCCAAAAGGTTGATGTGGTGCATACCGTCAGGGAGATCTGTCGCGAAGGTGTTCAAGGACAGGACGGTCTTTGCATAGTTGTCGCGGATCAGACGGGACGGGGCTATCTCGTGTCCTTATGTATCTTCCCCCAGCATCGACATAGTTGCCTGGATGTACTGAATCTCATCGGCCCCGCGAGCGGTGAAATCCACCTCCTTGTGGCCGTATTTGCTCACGGCAACCTCATATCCTCTCCTGAGAAGCTCCAGATAGACTATTTTCTCAATCTGTCTGCTGATGTCCTCTCTGGAGGATATCCCGACGACCGTATTACTCATACCCGTGTCGGAGACGTAGTACTTCTCCAGCGTGTCAAGCAACATAGAAATGATCCTCAGAAAGGTTACACGTCAGCATTGGATGATTCTCGGCAACATCTTTCGGACAGGTTTATATAATTCAATTGTATTCAATTGAATTGAACTCAATCAATGTGAATACCAATGTCGAACAAAGAACAGCTCATCCAGGGAATGCAGGCAATCGTAACCGGTCTCTCACAGCAGGCCGACGGACACATGATCCAGTCCAGGATCTTCGCGGCACAGGGCTACACCAAGCTCGCCGACAAGTACGCGGAGCACGCAGAGGAGGAGAGGGGATACGTCACCAAGCTCATCGACAGGATCCTCGACCTCGGCGGATGCGTCAAGAACGAGGCCAAGCAGGAGATGCCCGTCTGCTACGACCCCGTCGACTGGGTCAAGGCCGACCTCAAGATCTCGGTGGACGGTCTCACCTCCATCAAGCCCCTCGTCGAGATGTCCAGGGGGGACTACATCACCTTCGACATCCTCAAGGACTACTACGCGGACGAGGAGGAGGACATGTACTGGGGAGAGGCCCAGCTCGAGCTCATCGAGAAGATAGGCGTCCAGAACTGGCTCGTCCAGCAGCTTTGAACCTCACGGGGCTCATTCCCCCGTCACTCCTTCAAACCAGGCCTCACGGCCTCCCTTTCCTCTTCTCCCGGTCTCATCAGGAATATCCTCCTCTTGCTCCCTGATCCCATCGTGAATATCATTCCGCATTCTTCGAGGGTCCCGAGGGCCTTCCTGACGCTGTAAGAGGACATCATCGTCCCGGCGGATATCTCGGCAGCCGTCGCACCTCCGTGCCCTCTCAGATAGGACATTACCGCATCCTTGGTGTCCGTTGTCCCCTTCTTGAGATCCAGCGACGGCAGGCGGACTATGAAGCGGTCATCGCCCTTCAGGAAGCAGGGGATTATCCCGGATGTGTGGTAGCAGCTCTCGATGATGCCGAACCCCTTCCCCTTCAGGCGTACCAGCCCCTTGCTCATGAGCACTTCGGCAAGCATCATGTTGCGGGCGCCGGTCATGGTTATGTCCTTCCAGGTCCGGGGGATGTATATCCCTCCAGGGGAGGAGATTGTGACGATGTCCGGCATAAGTTCTACGATTATGTAGTCGCCGGCCTCTGGATCGAAATGGATCACGGCGTTCACGATGGCCTCCTGAACTGCCTTCATCGGTATGCGGCGGAACATGCATACCCTGTTGGAGACCTGGACCATAGGGATAGCCTGGCGGACCTTTTCCAGGCATTCATTGAGTTGCAAAGGAAGGCCGCCTTCGAAAGCGGCCTCCTGTGCTTCGAATCTCAGCCTTATGCTCCAAGGGCACTGATCCGAGATCATAAGTGCATGGTTGGTGAACAGACCGTCCGATTTCAGCCGCTCCGGGGCTAGGAAGATATGCAAACAGGAAGTATCAAGGAAACCTGACATCCCTTCGAACGTCAGGGCCTGCATATCCGACGTGCGTTCCTCGAACGGTCTATTCATCGCATCGTTATCACTTGTTATCGTTTATCAACTTTCATTGGCAATTTACAGATTAATGAGCCTATGTCCGAAGAAATAGAGCAGTTGCACGTATGGAGAAGAATTCCCCCGGGTGTAACCGGCACGATTGTTGCATCGTAATTAAGGCCCAGATAAGCGGGTAAAGAGTACATGCAATTAGTGTCCATCATATACGCGTCCATCGACATCTCGGAACTCAAGGAGATGACTGCTTGCCGGGTTCTGTGAGACGCAGTATCGAATCGCCTAAAACAGGGGATGAATGGCGTCTAACTCATTAATTTGGGAACTTTGTGCCATTTTAACGAGTTAATGCGGCATCTTTTGTCATTTAAGCAAGAACGAGCAGACTCTAGTCTCAAGAAGCGTCCAAAGATTATCCGCAGAGCCAGGAATCAGACTATTACGAAGGTTCCGAAGAGTGTACCAAAAATGGGATATATTGTCCCTTTGCATACTGTCCAACAAGGTGATAATCAATGGTAAGTGTACCTGCAGAAATCATTGACCTCTTGAATGCGAAGGAGACCACGAAGCTCCTTGTAACTGCATCCAAGGACG
>JAEEGH010015593.1_pt1 | contig 16477 bp, 18 predicted proteins | sample 9134181 | NCBI WGS metagenome assembly JAEEGH01 (sample SAMN16246544, study PRJNA631951) | gut metagenome | biome: gut microbiome; feature: rumen; material: DP-attached | host: Bos | place: Iran: Karaj | collected 2018-10
ATGATAGTAACACCGGAGCAGGCTATGAACCTGGCCGGCGGAAGTACCGTTCTTGTTGTTGTGGATGTTAATAAGCCCAGTATCACAGAGTGTCCCGAACTTATTAAGATGTGTAAATCCATCGTTGTACTGGATCATCATAGACAGGGAACAGAGACCATTGAAAACGCAACTCTGTCATATATCGAGGCATATGCTTCTTCAGCCTGCGAGATGGTTACGGAAGTACTTCAGTACATATCAGACAGCATTAAGGTACCGGCAGATGAGGCTGACTGTCTCTATGCAGGTATGATGGTGGATACCAACAACTTTATGACAAAGACAGGTGTAAGAACCTTCGAAGCGGCAGCTTATCTCAGACGTGCGGGTGCCGATGTAACCCGTGTTCGTAAGTTATTCAGAGATGATGCTTCCGAATATATGGCTAAGGCCGACACAGTGAGCCATGCTATGGTTTATCAGAAGTATTATGCCATGAGTGTTAACAGGCCGAATGATAACATCACAAGCCCTACGGTAATAGGCGCTCAGGCCGCTAACGAGTTACTTAACATCAAGGGAATAAAGGCGTCCTTCGTCTTCACGGATTACCAGGATCAGATCCATATCAGCGCGAGATCCATTGACGAGGTCAACGTACAGATTATTATGGAGAGAATGGGCGGTGGCGGCCATATGAACGTCGCAGCCTGTCAGCTGGATAATACTACTGTAGAAGACGCTATGGACAGACTTAAAGAAGTAATCGATCAGATGATCGAAGAGGGAGAGATCTAACAGACCCGGAGGAGTATTATGAAGATAATCTTATTACAGGATGTAAAATCCGTAGGAAAAAAAGGTGAAATAATCGAAGCAAATGACGGATATGCTCGTAATTTCCTGCTTCCAAAAAAACTGGGAGTAGAAGCTAACAACAAGAATCTCAATGATCTTAAGCTTCAGAAATCCAATGAGGAAAAGATAGCAGCCGAACAGCTTAAAGAGGCGCAGGATCTGGCAAAAGAACTTGAAACAAAGGAAGTTGTTTTGACAATAAAGGCCGGAGAGGGCGGTAAGGCTTTCGGTTCCGTATCATCCAAGGAAATCGCGGCCGCTTTTTCCGAGCAGTGCGGTATTGAGATTGATAAGAAGAAGATACAGCTGTCAGAGAGTATCAAGAGCTTTGGTGTGTTTGACGTTAAGGTCAAGTTGCATCCACAGGTAACAGGCTCCCTTAAAGTAAAGGTTAAAGAAAAGAACTAGGAGTCACATAAATTGTCAGAAGAAGCTATTTTAAGAAGAACATTACCTAATAGCATAGAGGCAGAGCAGGCAGTGATCGGATCCATGCTCATAGATCAGGAAGCCATTACTGTTGCATCGGAGATAGTAACGGAGGATGACTTCTATAACAGACAGTGCGGTATTCTCTTTGCGGCTATGTACGAGCTCTACAGGGAAGGAAAACAGGTTGACCCAATTACTTTACAGGATCGCCTTAAAGAGAAGGATGTTCCCGAAGAGACCTATTCCATTGAGTATATAACCAATATTGTCGATGCCGTACCCACTTCCGCAAATATTCGTTATTATGCGGGAATCGTAGCTGAAAAATCCACTCTGAGACGTCTTATTAAGCTCACCGGAGAGATTGAGAACAACTGTTACGACGGTAAGGAGAATATAGAATATATCCTCAACGATACCGAAAAGAGAGTGTTTGAACTGGTTCAGAGACGTAATTCGGATGATTTTACGCCCATCAACAAGGTGGTTATAGAAGCACTGGCCAGAATAGAAGCTGCTTACAGATCAGGTGGAGATATCACAGGTATTCCCACGGGCTTTATTGATCTTGATTTTAAGACTGCCGGTATGCAGCCTTCGGATCTGATACTGATTGCCGCAAGACCTTCAATGGGTAAGACGGCGTTCGTTTTGAATATTGCTCAGCATATGGCTTTGAGATGCAATAAGTCGGTTGCCATTTTTTCATTGGAAATGTCAAAAGAGCAGCTGGTTAACAGATTGTTTGCTCTTGAGGGAACAATTAATGCACAGAATCTCCGTACAGGAAATCTGGAACCCAAGGAGTGGGATAAGCTGACGGAAGCATCCAATACCATCGGTGAATCCAAGATTATAATCGACGATACTTCCGGAATCTCTGTACAGGAACTCAGATCAAAGTGCAGAAAATACAAGTTGGAAAAAGGCCTTGATTGTATTATCATCGACTACTTACAGCTCATGTCCGGTAACGGCAGAACGGAATCAAGACAGCAGGAGATATCTGAGATATCAAGATCCCTTAAGGGTATTGCAAGGGAGCTTAATGTTCCTGTAATAGCCCTGTCACAGCTCAGCCGACAGGTAGAGCAGAGACCCAATAAGAGACCTATTATGTCGGATCTGAGAGAGTCCGGAGCCATAGAGCAGGATGCGGACGTGGTTATGTTCATATACAGAGATGATTATTACAATCCTGATACGGACAGAAAGAACATATCCGAGATAATCATTGCCAAGCAACGTAACGGCCCGATCGGAACCGTTGAGCTTGCATGGCTTCCCGAATACACAAAATTCGGTAACCTTGAAAGAAAGAGAAAGAATTCAGATAATGAATAAAATAAAAAAGCAGGTTCAAATGAACCTGCTTTTTTCTCATATGAGATAATTTCAATCCTATATGATTATGCCTCAGCAATAGCGCTGACAGGGCACTGTCCTGCGCAAGAGCCACAATCGATACACTTATCGGGATCGATCTCGAATTTTCCATCACCTGCTGAGATAGCGCCTACAGGGCACTGTCCTTCACAAGAACCACAGCTGATGCATGAATCACCAATTGCATATGCCATTTCCTATATCCTCCTTGTGTGCAAAAATCACATTCATAGCACCCTTATTGGGTCGCTACTAGTATTTTAATACATTTTATCAATAATCACAAGCCTAATTCAGCGTGTCTGCGCTTAATACCTTCAAGGATTACTTTCTTTTTCTCAAGGGCTTCGGACTTATCCAAAGGCGGAACATCCTTTAATACATAGTCTATGCCGAGATTCTCATATTTGGGTATGGCCATATTGTGATATGGAAGTACATCCAATGCCTTAAGACTCTTAAGACCTCCGATAAAGTATCCCAGTTCCTCAAGATATTTGTCATCATCCGTGTAACCGGGAACAACAACATGTCTGATCCATATGTCGATGTTTTTATCGGACAGAAGCTTGGCAAAGGCCAGAATTCCGTCATTAGGCTGACCTGTAAGGGCTTTGTGTTTTTCCGGATCGATATGCTTGATATCCAGCATTACAAGATCGGTCAGAGCCAAAAGCTTATCAAGTTTTGCGTTGTATTCCTTATTCTCGGGTTTGTAAGTTATGCCTGAAGTATCTATGCAGGTGTGGATATTACGCTCTTTTGCCAAAGTAAAAAGCTCAAGAACAAAATCAATCTGTAAGAGGGGCTCACCGCCTGTAACGGTCAGACCGCCGTTAGTATAGAAACCTTCATTACGGACATACTGCTCGATTATGTATGATGCTTCCATCTCTTCTCCGGCACCGATTGCCCAGGTGTCGGGATTGTGACAGTAAAGACAGCGCATGGGGCATCCCTGAAGAAAAACCACATATCTTACACCGGGGCCGTCCACTGTACCAAAGCTTTGAAGTGAATGAATATGACCTTTCATTGTAATCCTCCGAAATAATTCTTTCTAATAAAAAGGCCAGTACTTATCGTACTGGCCCTATCAAACTAATATTGATTAGATTGACTGATGGAATGTACGGCTGATAACGTCTGCCTGCTGTTCAGGTGTTAACTTAACGAAGTTAACTGCATATCCTGAAACACGGATTGTCAACTGAGGATAGTTCTCAGGATGAGCCTGTGCATCAAGAAGAGTATCTCTGTTAAGAACGTTAACATTGAGGTGATGACCACCCTTTTTTGCATAACCATCTAATAATGAAACTAAGTTATCTACCTGTGTAGCTGATACTGCCATAGTAATTACCTCCTTTAAAATTTGTGATCGGGTCTGATCTGAGGATCATTCCTCGCCATCAAGACCTTCGTGAAGAGTAGGAACGCTGCATGCTAACGGATTACGAGATCCATCGGCACATCCGATTGTCTCAACTTCCTTGACTTCATCTGTTTCACCATCGCCAAAGACATTAACATGTCCAACGCCTTTGTTCATGCCTGAATCCAGTTGATTGATAAGATCTTCGATCATTTCATTTTCAGTCATCGCATCGCCCCTTTCTTATAATGGGGCCGGCCTCAACCGGCCCATGTTTGTGTCAAATTATTTGTTAAGATCTAACTCGATATCTCCTGCAAATACCTTGTCATCCTTACCAAGAGCGTCAGGAATGATTGTAAATGTATTAGAGATACCATCCTGTGCAAATTCGAATGGAAGCTTAGATACTGATGACAGAGAAGCTACTGCACCATGTGTATCACGTCCGTGCATCGGGTTAGCACCGGGAGCGAAAGGCTGTCCCTTCTTACGTCCGTCAGGTGTGTTACCTGTTGCCTTACCATATGTTACGTTAGAAGTAATAGTAAGAACTGACATTGTAGGGAAGCTGTCTCTGTATGTATGATGACGTCTGATCATCTTCATGAATGTCTCAACGAGGTCATGAGCGATAACATCAGCACGATCATCGTCGTTACCATACTTAGGGAATTCACCTGTTGTCTCGAAGTCAACGATGATTCCGTCCTCATCTCTGATAGGCTTAACTGTTGCGTACTTGATAGCGCAGAGTGAATCAGTTACAACTGAAAGTCCTGCGATACCTGTTGCAAAGTAACGAAGTACATCTCTGTCATGAAGAGCCATCTGAGCTCTCTCATAACAATACTTGTCATGCATGTAGTGGATAATGTTAAGAGTATTAACATATACGTCAGCCAGCCACTCCATCATATCTGTGAACTTGCTCATTACATCATCGTAGTCAAGAACATCACCAACAACAGGACGATACTTAGGACCAACCTGCTTCTTGGTTACTTCGTCAACACCACCGTTAAGAGCATAAAGCATACACTTAGCAAGGTTAGCACGAGCGCCGAAGAACTGCATCTGCTTACCGATAACCATTGAAGATACACAACAAGCGATACCGTAATCATCACCATGAGTTACTCTCATGAGATCATCGTTCTCGTACTGGATAGAAGAAGTAGAGATAGAGATCTTAGCACAGTACTTCTTGAATGCAAGAGGAAGTCTTGCTGACCAGAGAACTGTAAGGTTAGGCTCGGGAGCTGCACCAAGGTTCTCAAGTGTGTGGAGGTAACGGAATGACATCTTTGTAACCATGTGACGTCCGTCGACACCAACACCACCGATTGACTCTGTTACCCAAACAGGATCGCCGGCGAAGATCTGGTTGTATTCAGGTGTACGAGCGAACTTAACGCAACGTAACTTCATGATGAGGTGATCGATGAACTCCTGAATCTGCTCTTCTGTAAATGTTCCGTTCTTAAGGTCTCTCTCAGCGTAGCAGTCGATGAATGTAGATGTACGTCCAAGTGACATAGCAGCACCGTTCTGCTCCTTAACTGCTGATAAGTATCCGAAGTATGTAGCCTGGATGGCTTCCTGTACGTTTGTAGCAGGCTTAGAAATATCACAGCCATAAGAAGCTGCCATTTCCTTCATCATCTTGAGAGCAACCATCTGCTCTGAGATCTCTTCACGAAGACGGATAACATCATCTGTCATAACACGTCCTGTAGATTCCTTCTGAGCTTCCTTGTCCTCAATAAGTCTGTCAATACCGTAAAGGGCGATTCTTCTGTAGTCACCGATGATACGTCCACGTCCGTAAGCATCAGGAAGACCTGTGATAACGTGAGATGAACGACAAGCTCTCATCTCAGGGTTGTAAGCATCGAAACAACCTGCGTTGTGTGTCTTTCTGTGAATTGTGAAGAACTCGCTGATCTCAGGATCAACTGTGTATCCGTTATCAGCACATGCCTTCTCTGCCATTCTGATACCGCCGTAAGGCTGCATTGAACGCTTGAAAGGCTTATCTGTCTGGAAACCTACGATAGTCTCCTTATTCTTATCAAGATATCCGGGGCCATGTGAAGTAATAGTAGAAACAACCTTTGTGTCCATATCAAGAACACCGCCTGCTTCTCTTTCCTTCTTTGTAAGATCCATTACCTGTGCCCAAAGATCTTTTGTGTTCTGTGTAGGTCCTGCTAAGAAACTCTCATCTCCGTCATATGGAGTGTAGTTCTTCTGGATGAAATCACGAACATTAATTTCGTTTTCCCACTTACCGCCTACAAAACCGTTCCATTCTGGTCTCATTTGTGTCTGCCTCCTATAAATATATAATTTGATACAATAAAGTTACATAAATATAATAATTTGTACTTCTTGCAAGGATAATTATACGGTCTCCCCCAAGTAGCGTCAAGGCGATAGAATGTACTTTTTTAGGTACAAAACGGGTGTCTTGGGGTATGAGCGGGGGCGAGGTACAAGATGTTGATTTGCTATGGAAAATATATAAAAAAAATCTTAAATCTTAAGTTTTCTTTTGACTATTAAAGATTAATGTAATACTATTATCACGCAGGAAAAAACAGATCAGTTAGGAGATAAATAAATGACTATCACAGATGAAATGACAATAGGAGAAATCATATTGGCGAATCCGGAAGTTGCTCCCATTCTTATGGAGTCGGGAATGCACTGTATCGGATGCCCCGCTTCACAGGGAGAGACACTTGCGGAAGCAGCAATGGTTCACGGACTGGATTATGACTATCTGCTTAAGAAGATAAAAGAACTGTAAGCAGTTACTTCCACAAGAAGAACAAAAAAAGACAGGTCATAACGATCTGTCTTTTTTGTATTGCGTATATCAACTACATAGTTTAGCACATTACTTTTCCGATCTTCTGTAAAGCATCATGCTCAAATACCAGCTCGAAATGCTCGTTGAAGTAACTCTCCGAAGCATTGGAATTGCGTTCCAGCTTACCGTATTCCGAGAGAATGTTGCAGGCCTTACTGAAAGACTCCGTGTGTTCGGAATCTTCGGAAATAACCAGAAGGTAACGTCCCGTATCCTTGTCCTTATATAATGAATTAAGGCCGTTGTATGTGTCCTTAAGAACAGCTGCAGGCTTAACAAGTTCATACATAGAGCCAAAAGTGAATACCCTGTCTTTTCCTGTTCCGCCGGAATGAGGTGCTGCCGTAACGGCCACTTCTCCGCTGCTTCCGTCGAAAGTAGAGATGGATATGCTCACATCTCCTCCGACTATTGCTTCGGCTTCTTCTCTTATCTTATTAAAGAGATCCATAATCTCAGCGGGTGTAGAAGAGGAACTGAAATCTTCACTGTCTGCATCCTCATCCATAACCGAAGGCGCAAACCTCGAGAAACGTGTATCGATCTCTTTAGGGTCTTCAACTTTAGTGATGATAAGAACAATACAGTTGGATTTCATGGGAACTGCATCCACGATTACGGCATAGTTCTCCTGATTGAATCCATACTTTAAAGAGGCTTCCTGGATGATCTCTTTGAATAATTGTTTAGTTTTAGCTTTTCCGTACTTCAGTTCCGATATCTTTATCTCACGCTTAGCCAGGTCTTCGCTTGTGAGAGTGCAACGAATCTGATAGTCGTTTATCATCTCTATCTTCATACACTCATTTTATCAAAAAGGCGTAACAAGTCAATCTTTCCACTTTTTCTTTAAACTTATTTAATAATTATTTTAGAAATAATAACTTGCGGGAAAGAGGCTGCAGAACTTATAATATGACACAGAGACAAATCTGACAGTCTGTGCCGGAAAGGAGGACAGTCGGATATAATTTTAGATCATTTCGATCACATTCTTTCGATTGATTATAATCAATCGGTCACAGAGCACTTCAGTTGCTCACATTTTTCCAATAAGCAGATAAAATAGTTGTCAACAATTTCGAAATAGCTCTTTTATTATGCTGAAAGGAATCTTTTATAATCCCATATAAACGTAAAAACTTTTCAGGTAACCGTTTTAGTGGCACGTCAGGTTGATCTCTCGTCAGTAAGCATTATTAATATTGAAGAAAGGGAATTATATATCATGTCCTTTTGGTCGGACGTTTTAAGCGGAGGTATATTTATGCATTTACAGTCAAGAGCGAAGACCTTGCAGAATGTGCTGGAATGTGCCGCTGACGGAGGGGTGATCCTATACAGAGGTAATCATCTGGCTACTCCGGGCGAGATAGCAAAAGTACAGCAGGTCAACGAAAAACAGCGTTATATTCCTGAATTTGTCGTAAAAGACAAGGACGGTAACCTTAAGGAAATCTGGTATGGACGATTTCTGAAACAATAGAGCAGAAACTTCATGCCTTCTATCACGAGAAAACAAAAACAATCAGCCAGGCTATCCCCGTAGACGGCTGAAACAGCAAAGAGTTCTTTAATATAGATAATGACGATACTGATAAAAACTGATATAATAGGGCAATCGAGAGTAATTTTGGAGGATTAAGATGAAGAAAAAAATCATTCCGGTATTAGTGGCGATTGCCCTTATTATATTGGTTGGAGGCGGAGCAATAGGTGTACAGCTCTACGATAAATATTTTGGCTATTCCAATGAGCAGGCCGACCTTGCCGGCATGTACGGTATTACGAGTGATTCCGATGTGGCAATTGTGTTGCAGGATGAACTTATAGACACAAAGGCAAAAATGATAAACGGTGATATATATCTTGATATAGATTCCGCAAAATCGTTGCTTAACAACAGATTCTACTACGACAGTCACGAGAATCTTCTTATATATACAACTGCAACAGAATTCATTGAGACCGAAATAGGCAGTGATGTGGTTCTTATCTCCGGCGAGGATATAACAATGGACTATACTCCGGCTGTTATGGAGGGAGATACATTATACGTGGCTCTGGATTATCTGCAGAAGTATACGGATTTTACATATGATTATTATCCGGAACCCTCAAGAATACAGCTCAGAACTCAGTGGGGAGAAAGAACCGTAGCCAAAGTGTCAAAGGACAGTGCGGTAAGACATTTCGGCGGAGTGAAGAGCGAATATCTCAGAAAAGTGGATAAGGACGAGACAGTAGTCATCCTTGAGGAGATGGAAGACTGGGATAAGGTAAAGACGGAAGATGCTCTTATAGGATATATAGAAAAGAAGCATCTGAAAAATATAGAGACTGAGACGGAGGCGGATCCACAGGTATATGTTCCTCAGGAATACACACGTGTACAGAAGGATTACAAGATCAACATGGCATGGCATGCCATTTATTCCGTAAGCGGCAATGATACCTTCGATTCCTTTGTGGACGGAACGGGAACAATGAGTATCATATGTCCCACATGGTTCAGTCTCAGCGATAATGAAGGCAATTACACAAACTATGCTTCCAAGGCATATGTTGACAAGGCTCACGGAAGAAATATGGAAGTGTGGGCTGTTTTGGACAATGTTAACCATCCTGTGGATTCTTACGAAATCTTTTCTTATACGAGTAAGAGACAGCGTCTAATACAAAGTCTGATGGAACAGGTGGATGCAAACGGAATTGACGGTATCAACCTGGATATGGAGCTTCTTAATTCCGATACGGTTGAGTCATACGTGGAATTCATGAGAGAGCTTTCAATCGAATGCAGACGAAGAGGCATAGCGCTTTCGGTTGACAACTATTCACACGAAGGCGGAGCCAACTCCGGACTCGGTGAAAAGGGAAAAGTAGTGGACTATGTGGTTATCATGGGATATGATGAGCACTGGGGTTCAGGCGGAGTAGCCGGTTCCGTGGCATCAATAGGCTTCGTAGAAAGAGGAATAAATATGGTACTTGATAACGGAGTACCCAATGATAAGATCATTAATGCCATTCCTTTCTATACCAGAGTATGGAAGACCAACGGAGGAAGCGTAACTTCGGATGCACTGGGAATGGACAGAACCAGAGAGTTCATAGACAGCAACGGAATAAGCCTTGAGTGGGATTCCGAGACCTGTCAGTATTACGGTGAAAAAGAGATGGGCGGCATTCTCTATCAGGTATGGGTTGAGGATGCGGAATCCATTGCAACAAAGCTTAATGTAATGAGCAACTACGATCTTGCCGGCGTGGCAGAATGGCAGTTGGGCCAGGAAAATAAGAGCATCTGGCCGGTAATTGATAAATATGTACTTGGTCAATAATTATATCAGAATATAATTTTGATAGACGCAACAAGATAAGGCGGCAGAGTATGAAATGGACAAGAATAAGAATTAAGACTATAACAGATGCGGAAGATATCATCATCAGCGACCTCTATGATATAGGACTTGAGGGAGCACAGATCGAGGACAAGATTCCTTTATCTCCTTTGGAAAAGGAGCAGATGTTCGTTGATATTCTTCCCAATGTGGAGCCTGATGACGGAATAGCGTATCTGAGTTTTTTCGTCGAAGAAGGAACTGCGGATATTGATGAACTTGTGGCCAAGGTTAAGGATGTGCTTGCAGACATCAGTTCATATTGTGATATCGGAGAAGGAAGCGTAACTATAGACGAGACGGAAGATCTGGATTGGATCAACAACTGGAAGAAGTATTTCCATCAGTTCTATATAGATGATCTTCTGGTAATACCTTCCTGGGAAGAGGTGAAGGATGAGGATAAGGACAAAAAGATTCTTCATATAGATCCCGGTACAGCTTTCGGAACAGGTATGCATGAGACAACACAGCTCTGCATACGCCAGATCAAAAAGTATCTTACGAAAGATACAGAACTGCTGGATGTAGGAACGGGAAGCGGAATCCTTGCCATCCTGGCCCTTATGTACGGTGCAAAACATTGTGTGGGAACAGATCTCGATCCCTGTGCCGTGGAAGCTGTAAGAGAGAATATGGAAGTCAACAACATAGATCCTAACAGTTTTAATATGATGATAGGCAATATCATTGATGACAAGGCTGTTCAGGACAAGGTTGGATATGACTGTTACGATATAGTGGTTGCCAACATTCTGGCCCCGGTACTTGTGGAGCTGACTCCGGTAATCGTGAGCCAGATGAAAAAGGGTGCGGTGTATATAACATCGGGAATAATAAACGGAAAAGAAGATTCCGTAAAAGAGGCTATGATATCCGCAGGACTTACTGTTGTAGAGACCACATACCAGGGAGAATGGGTCAACGTTACAGCCAGGAAGGATAACTAATGTATCAGTTCTTTGTAGAGCCGGAGAATATTGACGTAGAGAGGAAATGCGTCATAATAGAAGGCTCTGACGTCAATCATATAAAGAATGTTCTCAGGATGAAGACTGGCGAGGAGATCGCCGTAAGCAACGGTATTGACGGAAAAGAGTACAGATGTGCCATTGCTTCTTTTGGCGAGGACACGGTAAAGTGTGAGCTTAGATTCATTAAAGAAGACGGGGCTGAACTTCCGTCAAAGATATATCTTTTCCAGGGTCTGCCCAAGGGCGACAAAATGGAACTGGTTATTCAGAAGGCAATCGAACTTGGTGTATATGAAATAATACCGGTGGCCATGGACAGATGTGTGGTGAAGCTGGATGAAAAAAGAGCCAAGAAAAAAGTTGAGAGATACAGAGAAATTGCAAGAGCGGCTGCAAAACAGTCAAAGCGGGCGACAATTCCTTGCATAACAGATGTTATGACTTTTAAGGATGCTTGTAACTACGCTAATTGCTTGAATTGTAAGATAATTCCGTACGAATTAGCCGACGACATGGAAAATACACGCAATGTGATAAATAAAATTGCCCCCGGAGACAGTGTCGGAGTCTTTATCGGACCGGAAGGCGGGATCACACCCGAGGAAATTAAAATGGCCGAAGAAATCGGCGCAAAGTCAGTAACTTTGGGAAAAAGAATACTCAGAACAGAGACAGCGGGCTTGACCGTTCTGTCATGGCTTGTTTTCATTCTTGAAGGCAGAAATAACTGACAATAAGAGGTCGAAATGGAAGTATATTTAGACAATTCCGCTACAACAAAGGTTTTTTCAGAAGTAGCAAATATGGTACAAAAAGTGATGCTTGAGGATTACGGAAATCCCTCAAGTATGCATAATAAGGGACTTCAGGCCGAGAACTATATTAAGGAAGCTAAGGACATTATTTCCAAAAATCTGAAATGTCAGCCCAAGGAAATATTGTTTACATCCGGTGGTACGGAATCGGACAATCTTGCTCTGATAGGAACCGCCATGGCAAATAAAAGGAGCGGTAATCATATAATTACCACATCCATAGAGCATCCGGCGATAATCGAGACCTGTGAGCATCTTAAAGATCTGGGATTTGAGATTACATATCTTCCCGTGGATAATAATGGAAGAATCAGACTCGAAGATCTTGAAAAGGCCATAAAAAAAGAGACAATACTTGTGTCTGTAATGCATACCAATAATGAGATCGGTGCACTTGAACCCATAGAAGAGGCCGGAGCGCTCATTAAAAAGATCAATCCGTCCATTGTTTTTCATGTTGATGCGGTTCAGGGTTACGGTAAGTTCAGGATAATGCCCAAGAAGATGAATATTGACCTTCTTTCCGTAAGCGGTCATAAGATACATGGACCCAAAGGCATTGGTTTCCTCTATATTAATGAAAAGATTAAGATTCATCCTATTATATTCGGTGGCGGTCAGCAGAAAGGCATGCGTTCAGGAACTGAGAATGTGCCTGCGATAGCGGGAATGGGAAAAGCCGTTGAACTGATATATAAGGATCTGGATAAGCATATTGATGAACTCTATGAACTGAAAGACTTCTTTATAAAGAGTCTGTCCGAGATAGAAGGACTTACGATCAACGGACTGACCGGCAGAGATTCGGCTCCCCACGTTGTAAGCGTATCTGTAGACGGAATACGTGCGGAGGTTCTTCTGCATGCTCTTGAAGATAAGGGAATATATGTATCCAGCGGAAGTGCCTGCGCTTCCAACAAGCCTGCGATATCATCCACCCTTAAGGCAATCGGAGTAAAAAAAGAACTGCTGGATTCCACAATAAGATTCAGTTTTTCGGTTTTTACCACAAAAGAAGAATTGGAGTATACGGTAGAGGCACTTAAAGAATTACTGCCGATGCTCAGAAAATATACCAGACACTAATCCAAGGAGAGAGTAATGTTTTCATCTTTTTTAATAAAGTACGGAGAAATAGGCGTAAAAGGAAAGAACAGATATCTGTTTGAAAATGCTCTGATGCAGCAGATAAAATACGCTCTTAAAAGATGTGAAGGAAGCTTCAATGTCCACAAAGCGGAAGGAAGAATATATGTAGATGCTTTGGGTGACTACGATTATGACGAAACCGTGGCAAACCTTCAGTGTGTATTCGGTATTACGGGAATATGTCCCGTGGAGATGCTGGATGTATGCGATCCGGAGTCGCTGAAAAAAGCGGTAGTGGATTATATAGGAAGAAATCACGATACAAAGGATCATACTTTCAAGATTCATGCCAGAAGAGCACATAAAAACTATCCTTTGGACAGTATGGAACTCAACGCTCTCATAGGAGAAGCGGTGCTTGATGAATATGAAGGCTTGAAAGTAGATGTTCATGATCCGGATTATCTTATAACTGTTGAGATCAGAGAGAAGATATATCTCTATTCCACAGTAATAGCCGGCCCCGGAGGAATGCCCGTGGGAACAAACGGCAAAGCAATGCTGCTTCTGTCAGGCGGAATTGATTCCCCTGTAGCAGGTTACATGATCTCAAAAAGAGGCGTAAAGATAGATGCGGTTTATTTTCACGCACCACCTTATACTTCAGAAAGAGCAAAACAGAAGGTTATCGATCTTGCCAAGCAGGTGGCAAGGTACAGTGGCCCCATATATCTTCATATAGTGAATTTTACGGATATTCAGCTTGCCATATATGAAAAATGTCCTCATGACGAGCTGACCATAATAATGAGAAGATACATGATGAAGATCGCGGAGACCATAGCGAAGGAAACGGAATGTCTCGGACTTATAACCGGTGAAAGTATCGGACAGGTTGCCAGCCAGACCATGGCATCTTTGGCATGTACCAATGAAGTATGTACACTTCCCGTATTCAGACCATGCATAGGTATGGATAAGCAGGAGATTGTTAATATTTCGGAGAAGATAGGCACTTATGAGACATCCATACTGCCTTTCGAAGACTGTTGTACCATATTTGTTGCAAAGCATCCGGTTACAAAACCCAGTCTGGAAGTAATCAAGAGACATGAGAAGCATCTTGATGACTGCATAGACGAGATGTTTAAAGAAGCGCTGGATACAAGAGAGACTCTGGTTGTTACATCAGAATAAAAAAGAGCAGGACATTGTCCTGCTCTTCAAGTTTTCATTGAATAAAAAGATAAGTTGATTAAACAGTGTACTGCTTAAGAACATCTAATACTGCATCAACATTATCTTCTGCATGGATATTAAGATCAATGGGCTTAGAAAGATCCAAGCTGAAAATACCCATGATAGACTTTGCATCGATAACGTATCTTCCTGATACAAGATCAAAGTCGTAATCGAACTTAGTAATGTCATTAACGAATGACTTAACCTTATCGATTGAATTAAGTGAAATCTGTACTGTCTTCATATATGTACCTCCTTATAAGCTTTCATACCTTCGATTTAATAGTAATTGTCGTATGAGAAAAAGTCAATAAACAAAAATTAACGAAAAAAACGGTGATAAAGATGAAAACTGTGGCATTTCATAACTTAGGCTGTAAAGTAAATACATATGAAATGGATGTAATGCAACAAAAATTTGAAGAAAGAGGCTATAAAATTGTGCCTTTTAGCACAAAAGCTGACATTTATGTGGTTAATACCTGTACGGTAACAAATATTGCTGACAGAAAAAGCAGGCAGATGCTCCATAAAGCAAAAAAGGAAAACCCAGATTCCGTGGTTGTTGCCACAGGCTGCTACGTGCAGACGGATGCACAGAATGCGGAAAAAGATGAAGCCATAGATATTATTATAGGTAATAACAATAAGACAAAAGTAGTGGATATCGTTGAGGAACACATTGCGGCAAACAAGGAAAAAACAGCCATCCTTTCGGATATTGACAAGAATCCGGAATATGAAGCGTGTTCTCTCAGATATTCTACGGAACGAACAAGAGTTGATGTAAAAATACAGGACGGCTGCAATCAGTTTTGCTCATATTGTCTTATTCCCATGGCCAGAGGCAGAGTCAGATCAAGGAAAAAAGAAGAGATTTTCGAGGAAATAAACAATCTGGCAAATCAGGGATATAAAGAGGTGGTCATAACCGGAATACATTTAAGTTCCTATGGCCTGGACTTTTACCCTGATGAAAAAGGAAAAGTAACTTCTTACAACAGTGCGGCGGGTTCCGGTGAATATACCAATAAGGACCTTCTGGAAGTAATTGACCGGGTATCGGAGATAGAAGGAATAAAGAGAATAAGGCTTGGCTCTTTGGAACCCAGGATTATAACAAGAGAATTCCTGGAGAGAATAAGTAAAAATGGAAAAATCTGCCCTCATTTTCATTTAAGCCTTCAGAGCGGATGCGATGAAACCTTAAAGAGAATGAACAGACAGTATACAACGGGAGAGTTTTACGAGAAGACCTGTCTGATAAGAGAGTATTTTGACAAGCCGGCAATAACAACTGATATTATTACGGGCTTCCCCGGCGAAAACCCCGAAGAATTCGAAGAAACATACGATTTTGTAAAAAAGATATGCTTCTATGAGACTCATATATTCAAGTACTCGAGAAGAAAGGGAACGACCGCTGACAAGATGCCCGGCCAGAACACCGATGCAGTAAAGTCGGCAAGAAGCGACAGACTCATAGAACTCAGTAAAAATAACAGCTATAATTTTAGAAAAGAGAAGATAGGTAAAGTCCTTGAAATACTGACGGAAGAGGAGAAAGAGATAGACGGTATAAGCTATCTTTTGGGCCATACCAAGGACTACTGTCCCGCCATAATAGAAAAGGCGAGTCACGAGGTGAATACACTGCTGTCGGGACAGGCTGTAAAGATACGCGATGACGGGCTACTCCTATTGTCAGAATCTTCCAAATAATGTAAGATATAGTTGGTTTATTGTATACTAAAAGCACTAGGAGAAAATAAATGCAGGAACTTGGTAATACACAATTTTTTAAGGTAGAAGCAGAGAAGGAAATCAGCGTCAAAGAAGTATTTGAGGCAGTATTTCAGGCCATGACGGAGAAGGGTTACAATCCGGTTAACCAGATTGTCGGTTATATCATGTCAGGTGACCCTACTTATATTACAAGCCATAAAGGTGCCAGAAGCCTTATTATGAAGGTTGAAAGAGACGAGCTTGTTGAAGAACTTCTCGAGCAATATATAGTAAACAACAATTGGCAGTAATCGAGG
>JAEEGH010015594.1_pt1 | contig 16477 bp, 14 predicted proteins | sample 9134181 | NCBI WGS metagenome assembly JAEEGH01 (sample SAMN16246544, study PRJNA631951) | gut metagenome | biome: gut microbiome; feature: rumen; material: DP-attached | host: Bos | place: Iran: Karaj | collected 2018-10
ATAAAAATATTCCTGCTGTTCTGGAGTTAATTCATCTATATCCTCTGGATCTGGATCAATCTCGTTAAGGTCTATTCCTGCCGTCATGGACAGATTTTCCTGTGGGTCTGCATCAACGACTAGTACTTTATTCCCCCTATTTGCCAAACCCACGGCCATTGCATAGCTAGACGTTGTTTTAGCAACTCCGCCCTTCTGATTGCTGAATGCTACAATTCGCATATTCCCTCCTACTATATCTTTATTACTTGTTACATTGTATAATAACTCCTATTTAATATCAATATGTAATATGTTAAATATATTATATTTTGTTTCTATATGTTATATATACATCCTAATATCATCATTTTATATGAATCTTATTTTGACATATTATATTTGTCACATAATATATATCTGTTATATATGTTATGTGCCCTGTGGTTTTTAATATTTAATCAAATTCAAATTCTTATTTAATTAATTTTAGTATTTATACTATACATGTTATATATGTTATATTCTTTTAATAAATCATTTTAATTAGTTTATTGGTATCTTTTTTAATCAAAGCATCTCAACTAAATCAAATATATATAATGTATATGTGTTATATATTTATTATCGTTCTTTGTTTATTTCGTTACACATGTTACTTATAATATTGCATAATTTTAGTTTTGATTCAAACTCATATGTGTTATATAAATTATATAGTTTAATTCATGATTCTCAAAAGCCCTATCTGATTATTTTAATTTTCAATTTTTAAATCTCATTAATCGCCGTTTGTATATATGTTATATAAATTCACTGATTAGCTCTTCTTATTTGTCCACAATAATATCGCAAGTTATTTATCTAATAATATATAGCATATATAAATATGTTGCTTCATAAAATCTTCTGGAGCCTGCACCAGCTCTAGCTTGTGTACTATTTCACTTTTCATTATATACTTATAGAATCTAAAGCCATAAATCATATATATGTTATATAAATACTTTTATTCTTTTCTATTCCTTATTTTAATATAGATTTATATATAACACATATATCTTCGACTTCCAAACAATAACTATCGTTACGCTATATGCGATTATATGTATTATATTATTTATATATCATATATCGTGCATATGATTCTTACGCACATGGTCCATATTTCATTTATATTGCATATATTATATAATATCTATATAATATATTTAATATATCTTATCGAATCGCAATATCGACGTAATATATGTTATATATCATATGCTTATTATTTATATTACATATAAACCTCTCTTATATAGATGTTATATATGTTATAAATGTGATATATGTAATATGTTTTAAATATTTTATATTGTATTTAGGATCGTATTAAATAATATATTCATGTTATATAAATTATATTGTATATATCTTATATATTATATGAATATTTTATTTGTATTATAATATTTATCTTATATATATTTAATATCTTGTATAGTTTATTTAAATTATTTTATATATTTCACATACATATATTGATAACATGATATCTATATGCTATAATTTATTAAGGTTATTTTATTTATATTTGTTATATATTATATTTCACATATATTTCATTTTTTTCGGAATTTTATCGTCCCGCTGGCCAAACATCAATTAAATGCATGTAACCGCCATGAATTAGATTAATTTATATCAACTTTTGTATTGCATTTAATCGTTATGCTTACTATTCAGATCTGATATTATCAAGAGAAACTTTTGGTCGGAGACATATTTTAAATAATAATAAAGCAATAATAAAGTAATTATAAAGAATTTATAAACAGAAAACATGCTGATGCAATGAACTTGCAAATTGTTTATTGTCCCAAAACCCGCTTATTTACGGCGTTTTTGGGAGTTTTCACTCTTATTATTGGTTAGTAAATACGTGTTGTTGCAAGTTATCTTGCATTCTGATTATTTTGCAGCTTTATCTGTAGTTTTTATAACGCTCGCTATTTATGTGTTATTTTCAATGCTTCCTTGTTTTATTATGTTTACATTTTATATTTGTTATGTATCGCATTGAAATAATATGAATTTATTTGAATTATCGACTAATTCAGTCATTATGTTATTTTTATTAAATCAGTTGATTTGATGTGTTCCAAATAGGGACTGTTAGTTTAGAATTGTTGTTGTTATTATATGTATGTAGAAATATATCTAATTTCTAGCTAGATTTTTTAGTATTTATATCTATTATTAATTTAATCTTTAATGCTGCATATCATGCGTTATCATTTTGATTTAAAATCACAAATTTATACTTAATGTTATATTTTCTGATTATATTTTGGTCTTTTTTCAAGTTCTTCTGATGATATCTTGTTTTCTATTATTTAGTAGGAGATCAAAGTAAGATTATTTGACATGTTCTATATTATCTTTAGGACAGGAAAATAACCGTTCTTTAATAAGTAAATATTCTTGTACAACTATTTCCCCCGCCAACACATAAATTATTCGTTCTTTCATTATATTTGTTGTTTTTCTTAACTTTATTGAAGTTTACTGATAATAGATTTATACACTTATATGTTTTCCGGTATCTTTTTCCTATATTTTTTTGTGTTATGTTGAATATATGATAAGAAATTTGTTATATATCTTATAAAAATAAATCAGGATCAATCAGTGGTAAGCTACCCTGAATAATCCTGGTTATTTTTTTACTTTTATTAAAATGCTTTATTATGAACTACGGATTTTCTTTATAAGTAATAAAACTATAAAAGATATTTTATTTAACTTAATGCTAACAGTTTTGTGTTTAATTTTTTTATTAACTACAATTGTTTATTTATTTATATGACCTAAAAGTACTGTATCCAAGGGATTTACTATCATTTTAGGTGATTAGAAAAGGTATGCAAAGTTAAACAAAAGGGTTACTTAAGTAAAAAGAAAGGGTACAAAATGTGCCTTTTTAGGGAAATAAGAATGATATGTTCAAGTAATGCTTTTAGGGACGAAAAGAGTAGGAATCTGGGTTAAAAGGTGACATAAAAGGGAATATGAGGCATTAGTATATTGCTATCTCAAAAAGCGCATAAATACTGTGGCTGTGCCATGCGAAGCAATTAAAGGTGACCAAAAGGGGAATTAAAAGGTGATAAAAAAGGGAATATGATTACATGGGATGAACATTTTAGTTATAGAAGACAAGATCTGGGGAAAAAGATCTAATCAGTTCATTATATACAGTATGGAACCAAGAAAAAATCTAGATATAAGATAAGATCGAGAGCAAAGGTGACTATAAAGGGAATGAAAAGACGACCAAATGGGGTAAAAATAGTTTCTTTATAGAAGATTAAGTGAAGAAAAAGGGCGTTTTATAAACCAAAATAGTCAAACTGAATCGGTTAAAGGTAACAAAAAGGGAATGGGTATAACGGAAAAGTGTATAAAATGGGAATGTGGCAAATTGACTCATTTGGTTGGCATAAATTGTGGAATTAATATAACAAAAGCACAAAATATAGTGATAAAATGCTTGTAAGTGAAAGAAAAGGGAATATAATATAGTTGAGGTTTATAAAAAGGGAATGTTATTAATATTTAATAGTGTATTGGTGAAAAGAAAGGGAATATTCCAGCCATACTAAAAGTGAACAAAAAAGGAATGTAGTATATAATGCAGAATGAAAAGAGAGATCAGCTGATCGTCAACAAAAGCTATAAAAAATCTAATGAATTGATCAATGCAATGGGAAAAGGCACTGCGCTTAGCCAGAAGCTTTTTGCTATTGGAATGCAGCATATTCATGTAGATGAAACTAATAATGTGGTAGCTACTATTTATGGTACTGAGCTAAGAAAGATGTTTAAATCAAGCTCAGGGTCTTTATATGAACACATAGAAGCTCTTTGCGACAGGCAGATCAAAGGAGCGACGATATTTGACTGGAATCTTCTTATGAAGGATAGGGAAAACGGTAAAATAGAGGCGCATCAGGTTGTTACGGATGCTTCATTCAAAAATGGCACGCTTACTCTTAGATATAACAATTCTTTGACAGATAAGATCGTAAACCTTCAAAAAGATTATACGGTACTCAGCCTGGCAGATACACTTAGCTTAAAAAGTGTTTATTCCCTCAGATTATACGAAATGCTAAAATCTGCATATGATTTTAAAAGAGCTGTCACAAAAAAACAGGGAGAACTTGTTTTTGACTATATGCTCACTGAATTAAAGCTTGAACTTGGGATAATAAATTCTGGGGGAAGCAAAGAAATCAAGGCCGAGCTTGAAAAGGAATATCCGGATTACGACAGGATTGATGAACTTGTCGAGAAGACAGGACAAAACAAATATAAGGAATACAAGATATTCAACCGAAATGTCCTTCTAAAAGCAAAGGATGAACTTAACAAAAAAACAAGCCTGGTTGTTGATTATGCGCCCATCAAAAACGGAAGGAAAACTGTTGGCATCAGATTTTTCGTAAAGAAGAAAGAATCTGATGCGCCTAAAGCTGATACAATAGTACAGATTAGCAGGGAGGAGCTTCTAGATTCACTTGCGGATATAATGCATGATGACTTTAAATATCGTGAAATTCGTGAAATTGCAGAGGCGGCTGATTACGATATTGATAAGATTAAAAAGGCTTACGAATATATGAAGAATTATGGTTCTGACATAGATGTTCCAATAGCCTTTATAAAAGACTGTATCAAAAAGGAATATTACTTAAGCGATTCAGGTTCAAAGAAAGCAAAGATCAATACATTTAATGATTTCGAACAACAAAAAAACACGAATTTCGACGAGCTTGAGAGATTATTACTTGAGAATTGATTATATGTGATATGTAACTGATATAGATTATATTAGATATATAACATTTCGGAGGGGTGAATGGAACGAATCGTTTCAAAGCTGCTTATTTACGGGGATTTGCCGAAGAAATCCATATTAATGCAGCTTTCAGAAGTCTATAAGGATTTTCATAGCAAATCTTATTCGAAAGAAGATTTGGTCTCCAGATGTTATAGACAGGTAAAGAGACTTTTGGAGCTTAGCACAGATTGCGCTTTTGATAAAAATCTGTGGCACAATTATCTTACATATTTGCTAGTAATGGATGAGAATCCATTTAGTTTAACATGCGAAAAAATTGGGAGCAAAGATGGTAGTGTAAATCATTTCGCAATAAATGATTTTCATGCATTTAAGGAGCTGTTTGATTTCGACTTCAAGCCCCTCGAAGATGCTCTGGGAATAGATTGTTTTAGCTGTATTACAGATTACAAGGCTATAGAAAAGCCAGAGTTAATGTACAACCGAAATGTCAGCGAAAAGATTAGGGAGTTAAGCAATAATCTGGAAGAGGCATCTTCAGATGATGAGTTCTTTGCTATTGTAACATCGTTTTATAAGCGAATTGGAGTAGGGGCATTTGGACTTAATAAAGCCTTTAGGATCAGAGAGAAATCTGATGGAAGGGTAGAATTTAATCCTATCAACAATATGGATGCTGTTGTGCTTGGGGATCTTGTCGGTTATGAGCTTCAGAAGGAGAAGCTTATTGAAAACACGAAAGCTTTTGTTGAAGGGAAAAAAGCAAATAATGTCCTTTTGTTTGGAGATAGTGGGACTGGCAAATCAACCAGTATAAAGGCAATTGTTAATGAATTCTACTCAGATGGCCTTAGAATGATAGAAATATACAAATATCAGTTCAGGTTGTTGTCACAGCTTATTTCGCAGATAAAGAACAGAAACTATAAGTTCATTATTTACATGGATGATCTTTCGTTTGAAGAGGATGAATCAGATTACAAGTTTTTGAAAGCTGTTATTGAAGGTGGAGTTGAGACTAAACCGGATAATATTTTGATTTATGCAACGTCAAACAGAAGGCATTTGATCAGAGAGATGTGGAGCGACAGAAGTGATGTCGAACAGAATGGAGATATACACAGGTCAGACACTATGGAGGAAAAACTCTCTCTTGCAAATAGGTTCGGAGTAACAATCGGATACTATAAACCATCCAGGCAGGAGTTTTACGATATTGTTAGTGTTCTTGCAAGAAGGAATGGTTTATCGATTGGAGAAGAAGAATTAAAGATTGAGGCTGACAGGTGGGAATTAAGCCATGGAGGCATATCGGGAAGAACTGCCCAGCAGTTTATAACGCATCTGCTAGGGAAATGATATATAATATACATGTGTTATATAAAACATATAAATCCGCAGTACTACCTGCGGATTTATTATTTATGGATTCCATTTCAGATTAGGACAATCTGTTGCACATCCTGCAAGGTCATTGTTTCGGACTTCGCAAGAGGCGTTGCGGCACTCTTTGCATTTAAAGGTATAATGATATGAGTATCGTATTTTGCACGTTTTACAGCAAAATGGATTACTGCTGTTTCTGGCAATAAACGAACGACCACATCCAACGCAAGTTATTACTACATTATGAGCCATCTTGCACCTCCTGATAATATTATTGTCAAAAAATCAAGCACAATCAATTAAATTGTAATAAAATGATAATAAAAAATATAGAATTCTCGGGGACATAATAATGCACGAAATGAGCTATATTGCGAAAATGGTTTCATTAGCTATAGACGTGGCTAATGAAAACAATGCAGACAGAATAAAAAGTATTGAAGTGCATATTGGAAAAACATCAGGAGTTATGCCATATTATATGCAAAAGTATTTTCCTGACGCTGCGAAGGGAACAATAGCAGAAAATGCAGAGCTTATCTGCGTGGAGATACCTGTAAAAGCGCTATGTGAGGAGTGTGGAGCAGAGTATAATCCAACTAAAGAAAATGGGTATTTATGTCCGTTTTGTGGGGGAAGAAAGGCTCACATGGTAAGTGGCAAGGGCGTAATGTTGAACAATGTAGTCATTGAATAAGATAGGAGAAAGATAATGAAGACGCTGTATTTGGAATGCAAAATGGGTGTTGCCGGTGATATGTTTGCATCTGCCTTGATTGGCCTTTTTGACAACAAGGAAAAGATTGTAGAATCTCTTAATTCAATGGGAATACCACATGTTGTCTATAAACTTGAAGCTTCAAATAAATGTGGAATAATAGGAGATCATCTCAGAGTATTTATCGATGGCGTGGAGGAGGGAGACGATAACGAGCGTAATCCTAAACACAGTGGTCATCATGAACACGGTACTACGCTGGATGATATAGAGAAAGTTATAGAAGAAATAAATATTTCCAAAGAAGTTAAAAGTGATGTCCGTGAGGTATATCAGCTGCTGGCAGAAGCAGAAAGCAAGGTTCATGGCGAGCCTGTTTCCAAGATTCATTTCCATGAAGTTGGAAATATGGATGCGATTGCTGATATTGCTGCGGTATGTTATTTGTTGCATGAGCTGGATCCTGAAAAGATAATTGTATCGCCAATAAATTATGGAAACGGTCAGGTTAAATGTGCTCATGGTATACTCCCTGTTCCTACACCGGCAACAGCGCTGTTGCTTGAGGAAATTCCCTGTTATTCCAGTGAAAACAAAGTGGGGGAGTTGTGTACTCCTACGGGGGCGGCGCTTGTTAAGTATTTTGCGTTTGGCTTTGGGACGCAACCTGTCATGGCCATTAAAAAAATTGGTTATGGAATGGGAAAAAAGGACTTTGAGCAGGCAAACTGTGTGAGGGCAATGCTTGGAGAGTGCACAGAAGAGGCTGAAAAGATTATTGAACTGTCCTGTAATGTTGATGATATGACAGCGGAAGAGCTTGGATTTGCGTCTGAGATGTTGTTTGAAGCAGGCGCACTTGATGTGTTTACAATATCTGTTGATATGAAAAAGAACCGCCTTGGTTTTTTGATCACGTGTTTATGCAATGAAGATATCAAGGATAAAATGATTAAAGCGCTTTTCAAGTATACTACTACATTGGGAATAAGGGAGAGTGCACATAATAGGTATACTCTGGTCAGAGAAATAACTAAAAATGAAACACCATATGGAGAGGTTAGAGTGAAGAAGTCTGTAGGATATGGTGTGACTCGCAAGAAAATCGAATATGAAGACTTGGCAGGGATCGCCAGGAGAACAGGCAAATCGATCGGCGAGTTAAGAGCTGAGCTAGAAGGAGCTTGGAATTAGTAAGATCAGTATCATGGAGGAAAAGTGGGAAATATAATAAAGATATGTAATCTCAATTTTGAAGAACTGAGAGTTTATGACACTTTAAATGAGAACCAACTAAGGAGAATAAATGAACCGGATTTAGGGCTTTTCATTGCGGAAAGCCCTAAAGTTATTGTTAGGGCCATGGATGGTGGATATGAGCCTGTTTCCTTTCTTTTGGAAGAAAAGCTAATTGAGGGGGAGATGAGTGAAATAGTAAATAGGGCAGGGGACGTACCGGTCTATGTGGCGAGCGAGGGTGTGCTTACAAGGATAACTGGCTATAGGCTTACTCGGGGGGCGCTTTGTGCAATGAAGAGAAAGGCTTTGCCTGAAGTGGAGCAAATTACTAATAATGTAAGGCGTATTGTTATACTTGAAGATGTGGAGAACCCGACAAATGTTGGCGCTATTTTTAGATCTGCTGCGGCTCTTAACATAGATGGCGTTATTTTAACACCTGGCTCAAGTGATCCCCTATATCGAAGGGCAATAAGAGTTGGCATGGGGACGGCCTTTCAATTGCCATGGACCTTTTTTGATGGAAGATGGTACGAAGAGGGGATTGAGTTGCTGCACAAGCACGGCTTCAAGACAGCAGCAATGGCACTTTGCGACAATTCAGTCAGTATAGATGATGAGAAGCTTCAATCGGAGGAGCGGCTCGCAATTATCATGGGTACCGAAGGAGAAGGTTTAAGAAGTAAGACTATAGAAGAAAGCGATTATGTGGTTAAGATTCCGATGTCTCATGGTGTGGATTCATTAAACGTAGCAGCAGCAAGCGCCGTGACGTTCTGGGAGCTTGCTGCCAAGTGATATTATATTTACATTAAATATTAGTTGTTTAGTGCCTCAACTATTGCTTTCTGGGAATTTTTGATGGTTTCATCAACTGTTGCGCTTCCGTCAATGCATTTCACGAGCTCTGCGCCAAAAGCATCCTCAATCTTTGACCATTTAGTTGTTCTTGGCCTTACACGAGAGTTATTAGTACCGCTGTAGAGCTGCTCAAAGTATGGGTATTTGGCGGTTATTGATTTGTCTTTAAATATACTTTTGCGGGTTGGGATGCCTCCAAATTCAAGAGCTTCTCTCTGGACGTCTTCGCTTGTAAGGTATATGGCAAGTTTAAGAGCCAGATCCGGATCTTTTGAATTTGAGGTGACACCAAGAAGCCAGTTTCCTATTTCGCCTGTAGCTAATGCCTCGGAAGAAGCGTTCTTTTTTCCGGGAATCTGCGCTATGGCTGCATTAGCGCCATCTCCTGAAACAAACCATGATGGCCAACCAAGTGCTATTCCGGCTTCTCCTGAAATAATAGCGTCTACAAGGGCATCCTTATCATAATTGCCGCCGGTTTGATATAGCTTATAATAGAATTCAAGAGCATCTCGGCTTTCTTTAGAATCAAGTATAACTCGGCCTGAATCATCAAATAGATCCCCGCCAAAAGCCCAAAGAATTGGCAGAAAATCTGAAACAATAGGATTGCCGGATTGGCCGCGAATTGCATAGCCTTTTTTTCCGGATTGTTGAAGAGTCTCACATTCGCCAAGTATTCCATCCCAGGAATTAAGTGAGGAGTCGCTATTTATTAAATCAGAATTATAGAAAATAAGTTGTACATTTCCTGAAAAAGGAAGGGCATATGTGGCCCCAAGAGGATAAGGGTCCTTGCCTAAGAGCCTTGATTTTTCTACAAAATCTTCATCATCGGCGTACCCTAACTGCGTAAGATTTTGAAGTACATTTTTTTCTATATATTCAGGCATTAGTGGATCATCAATCATGATGATGTCATATTTCCCTTCGGTATTTGATATGTCTTCAATTACCGTGTCGTGTATATCGTTTGCGCTAAGCGGTATTACATTAACAACACAATTGTTTTCCTGCTCGAAGTTGTTTTTTACAGCATTAATTACATCGCTATGCGAGCCATCTCTGGCCGCGATGGTAATAGTTGTTTTGCTGGAGCTTGTTGTACTGTCTGCGCCTTCGGATGAAGCGCAGCCAATAATGGTAGCGCAAAGACACAGAGATAATACAATTTTAGTAAGATGCTTTGCTTTAAACATAATACAACCTCCGTATATTTACTAAATTTTATCATACAAAACACGTAAAATTATGAATAATAAATAATATTATGATTAAGTTTGTAGTATAATCAAAATGGATGAATGTAGTTTCTGTTAAATATGAGGTGAAAATATGTCGGAAAAGCATAGTGAAGGAAAAATCGGATATTCAACTTCAGCTGAATTTGGCCCCAACGATATTTTATACATGTTGAGAGATTTGCCCGATGCATGCTGCATATTTAAGGTTCTTACAGATCCTTTTGGAACTGTAAAAGACATGCTGTTTCTATATGCCAACGAGAAGTATGCGCAGCTCGTCAACAAACCAGTGGCAGAACTGGTTGGTGCGACATATTATCAGACTGTATCGAATCAGGATGAGGACTGGATCAGATTTAGTTATCAGGCTGCAGTTCTAAGGCAATCCTCCATAAACCGTACATATAATAGCGCGTTTAATAAATGGTTTGAGTTTTGGGTAGTTCCGGTGTATCAAAAGGGATTTTGTGCGTTCATCATTCATGATGTCACAGCGGATAAACGTAACGAAGAGACTCAGGTTTATGAAGCGAATACCAACAATCTCGTTATTGACTGTGCTAAAGCAATTGCTACTCCTGATTTCAATAAAGGACTCAAAAGAGTGCTAAGAAAGATTGGACAGGCAATAGATGCTGACAGAGTATATGTTGTAACTAGCCAGGGAACATCAATTAAAGAAATCCATGAATGGGTAAGCAAATCCTGTACTATAGGCCTTCCGCCAAAGAAAGTATTTGAAAAACATGATCTTGTTGGAATATGGAACAGAAATCTGACGGATAAGAGCGTCTTTTACATGCATGACGTTACTCCTGTTCAGGATATAAACGAGCCGTTATATAATGAACTGCTGGCGGGAAAATGCTCAAGATTTATGGTGACCAAACTTAAAGATAAGGATGAAGACATCGGTTTTCTTGTAGCAGACAATTATTCATTGGAGATTCAGGTTAATCTTCCGGAGCTTATGGAAACAGTTGCTGCTTTTGTTGCCGGACAATTAAGGATTCATGACCTGACAAAAGAGCTCATGTATCTGGGCGGACATGATGCATTAACGGGATTGGGAAATAGATATGCACTTAATCAAACATTGCTTCTTTTGAGTGAGATGTCTGTGCCTGTCGGCGTTTGCTATACAGATATTAATGGTTTGAAGGCAATAAATGACGATAAAGGTCATGAAGAAGGTGATAGGCTTATTGGTAAAACGGCAGAAGTAATTGGGGCCGTGTTTAAAAGTAAGTACTGTTATAGGATTGGCGGAGATGAGTTTGTTGCCATAATTCCTGATATTGAAGAAGAGAAGTTTGAGGAGCTTGTTGACAAATTAAAGAATAAAACAAAAGGAGATGCGATCGCGATAGGGCATACATGGTCACGGAGTACCAAGGATATCAAAAAAACCATTCGCAGTGCGGATGAAGATATGTATAAGGACAAGGCACGGTACTATAAGGATCATGAGAGACGACACGCAAATAATACATAAAAAAGAGGCTATCGCCACAAAAGGCGATAGCCTCTACTTATTACAAGCAGTGATTATGCAAGGGCTGCAGTAATGATTGACATAGAATATACTTCTATAGCGTTGCAACCTCTTGAAAGGTCGTTGATAGGGGCGTTGAGTCCAAGAAGAATAGGACCATAAGCCTCGAAATTACCCATTCTCTGTGCAATCTTATAACCAAGGTTGCCAGCGTTGATGTCAGGGAAAATAAAGGTGTTAGCGTGACCAGCAACAGGTGATCCTGGAGCCTTCTGCTTAGCGACACGAGGAGATACTGCGGCGTCAAACTGAAGCTCTCCGTCAATTGGAATATCAGGATACTTTTCCTGTGCCTTTTTGGTTGCGTTCTGCATCTTTGTAACGGTATCATCCTTAGCTGATCCTTTGGTTGAGAATGAAAGGAAAGCAACCTTTGGATCTACACCAAAGCGCTTTGCACAGTTAACGGTTTCTCCGCAGATTTCAACGAGTTCATCTTCGTTAGGGTTGATGTTGATTCCGCAATCAGCCATTGCGATTACTTCGTTGTCGCCGGTTGCAGAAGGACGAACGAGGATGAAGCATGATGAAACGATTGTGTTTTCGGGCTTAGTTTTGATTATCTGAAGTGCTGGACGTACTGTGTCAGCGGTTGAATAAGTTGCTCCGCCAAGAAGACAGTCACCAAGACCCATTTTTACAAGCATTGTTCCGAAATAGTTAGTCTGCTTGAGGATCGGGATTGCCTTTTCTGGGGTCATACCCTTGCTCTTTCTCATTTCGCAGAAAGCATCTACCATCTCGTCAAATTTGTCATAAGTCTCAGGGTCAATTATCTGTGCTCCGCGAATGTTGTAACCAGCATCTTCTGCGGCTTTGTTGATCTCATCGACATTACCTAAAAGAATAGGCTTAATGAAGTTACCGGCAAGAAGACGTGAAGCTGCCTCAAGAATACGAGGGTCTGAGCCTTCTGGGAATACAATTGTTTTGGGATTCTGCTTGAGTTTCTGGATCATATCACCAAATCCGTACATTTATTTTTCCTCCTTAATACATTACAGTTTTCCTTTTTGTAAGCGCATACATTTTTTGCGTAAGCGTATTATAGACTACTGGTTATTAAAAAAATTTGATTTCGCTCAATTTTTGTGCTAAATTTTATCAGAGGTGTAAAGACTATGAATATGAATCCAATGATGCTTATGCAGTTGCAGCAAAGAATACAGACTTTTCAACAGGATCATCCAAAGTTCCTGCCTTTTTTGATGGCGCTTAAGGATAATGCGTTGGAAGAAGGGACAGTTGTTGCTATGAAAGTAACTACTCCCGAAGGAAAAACAATAGAATCCAACATCAAGCTGACAGCTAATGACATAGAAACAGTCAGAATGATGATGGATCCTAATAATCAGAATTGATCAAAGAGTTTTTACATATGTACCATCTTGCTTTTTGAAATTGTATTTTGCCAGATAGTCTTTGTGGTGTTCATCAGGGCCACTATATGTGACTGATGTAACTCCATCTTCAGGAAGCTTGGAAAAAAGAAATCTACCAATAGAGAAATCTCTAAATGCTGGCAAAGAGTAGTCGAGTAGGATGTCTGCAGATCCGTCGGGCGTGCTCTGCCCAATGAAGATTCCGGCAAGTTCATTGTTGTGCCATATCAGATATGATAGGTTAGCTTTCGAAAAATCCATTGATAATCCTGGAAAACATTCTAAAATATCAGCTGTTTTCTTTTCTATCGCGTATTTTAGTACGGCGTCATCCAATGAGACCTTTACCAGGTCATACTCCCTTGATTCTTTGCTGGTATTGCTCATTTTTACCAGATAATAGATGTTTATTAGTATTAAGCATAAGTTCATTATGGCAGTCGGGTATGACTTTATTATAAATGCATATGTTGTGAATATAATGCTGCCGATGGTGTTTACTACGCGGAGTTTTACCACCGAAACCATAAGGAAGGACACTAGAACCAGTGCTGATCCAATATAACCTATTGCTTCTATCATTGTACTATTCATGCTTTTCTCGCTTTCTTTTGGTTATTAGACAAATATTCTCTCGACTATAAATATAGTATAATGTATTTACTAATTTCAAGAGAAGGAGGATGAAAGCATATGGCTGCAACTACAGGCAAAGAATTTCGCAATCAGGTAATGTATCAGATATACACTCGTAATTTTAGCCAAGGCGGAACTTTTTTGGAGGTAATACCTCAGTTAGACAGGATAAAAGATCTTGGTGTCGATATTGTGTGGTTTGCTCCCGTTCATCCGATTGGTGAAAAGAATAGAAAGGGGACATTGGGCTCTCCATACGCTATAAGTGACTACAGAAAGGTTAATCCGGAGTATGGAACGCTGGATGATTTCAAACAGGTGGTAAAAGAAATCCATGCCAGAGGGATGAAGTGCATTATAGACGTGGTATATAATCACACATCACCAGATTCTTTGCTGTCAAGGGAGCATCCGGAGTGGTTTTATCACAAGCCAGACGGTGGCTTTGGTAACCGCGTGGGGGATTGGACTGATATCATAGATCTTGACTACAATAATACAGAATTATGGGATTATCAGATCGAGACTCTTAAGATTTGGGCAGAGATTGTGGATGGCTTCAGATGTGATGTTGCTCCGCTTATACCGCTTGAGTTTTGGAAAAGAGCTCGTCAAGAGGTGGAAGAAGTCAGAAAAGGCTGCATTTGGCTAAGTGAATCAATAGATCCGGAATTCATCTTGTTTATGAGAGAGCAGGGGCTTACGGCGCTATCAGACTCTGAAATATTCAGCGTTTTTGATATGAGCTACGATTATGATATCTATGGTGATATGGTGAAATATGTCACAGGAAAAGAGCCGCTGGAAGCATATGCTCAATCGATAAGTCGTCAGGAATATACGTATCCAGATAACTACGTAAAGCTTCGTTTTTTGGAAAACCACGACCAGCCAAGGGCTGCATTTATGTTCCCACAAGAGAAGGCGATAATAAATGCCACGGCATTTTTATATTTTCAGAAAGGAATGACACTTGTGTATGCTGGGCAGGAATGCGCTGCCAAGCATTTACCAAGCCTTTTTGACAAAGACCCTGTTTTATGGGGGAGTCAGGAAAATACAGATCTGTCACCTCTTATGACAAAGCTGTCGGCGATAAAAGGGGTGAAATATTCAAAGAGGGAATATACAGAGTTCAGGCAAGGGAAAATGATATCCTATGTGCGACTTATAGTAAGGGTGCGAATAAAGCTTTGGGAGTTTTTTCTTTAAAGGGAAGGAGTCAGGTGATAGCTGTTGATTTCCCGGATGGAACTTACAAGAATGAGATAGATGGGAACAGCGTTGATATATGCCATGGAATGCTCAGCTGCTGTGGTGATCCCATCATTCTTGTAACCGCAAAAGATATATAACATACATAATTTGTATAACTAAGACGAGCTTTTTAATGCTCTTAAGAGAGGAACATCATAAAAAAGGCCACTGCAGCTGCGATAAAAGCGGACGTTGCAGAAGCTTTGATAACCTTTGATTTGAACGCTTTTGCATCGACATATTTTCCGTGAAAGCTCACTGTATCCACAACTTTAGGCTCAGACAGTTTATTGTAAGTATTTGTTGTATCCATACGCTTACCTCCGGTTCTTCAAAAAAATATACTTTCACCATATTAACCCTAAAATGTGTACAGTTGCTAATCAGAGAATAAACATTTTATAAAATAAATCTTAACTACAGAAGGATAAGGCATTGGAGTACATTTACGAAACACATCTCCACACAATAGAGGCGAGTGCATGCTCTTCAACCCCCGCGGTGGATTATATTGAATACATGAAAGGTCTTGGATATAGCGGAATTATTGTTACGGATCACTTTTTCTCCGGTAACAGCTGTATTCCAAGGACTTTGCCATGGAAAGAAAGAGTTGAGAGGTATTGCTCGGGATATGAGCATGCTCTAAATGCTGCCGGAAGCGGATTTACAGTTATGTTTGGCATAGAATACAACTTTCAGGGCGATGAGTTTCTGCTTTATGGAGTTGGAAAAGATTGGCTCCTTGATAATTCTGACATATTGGAAACAGACAGGTATCAGCTTTATGATAGGGTACATCAGGGAGGGGGAATAATGCTTCAGGCACATCCCTTTAGGGAGAGAGGATATCTGTCAGAGATACATCTCACACCGGGGGTATGCGATGGAGTTGAGGTGTATAATGCTGCAAACCCTGATTATCAGAACGCGCTTGCTTATGACTATGCCGTTCAAAAAGGCTTTAGAATGACGGGAGGCTCAGATATTCACAGTCTTAGCCAGGATGATATGGGCGGAATGAGCTTCTCCAATCCGATAGAGACCATTGAGGATTTTGTCTCGGCGTTCATGTCCGGAGAAGGGACTCCTGTTTTTGTGCAAAATGTACATAATTCTGAGGGGCATTTTGCTCCAATTACGACAAAAAATGAGCTTATGATACCGTCAAAGGAGCCAACTTTGGAAATAATATTGCATTAATTGCTTTAAAAGAAGAAATTTTTGTAAAAAAATTAGCCAATTTGCTTCGATATGTTTTATAATATACTTGTAGGAGGTTTTGGCCTATGAGGAGAAATAGTATTGTTGGACTAATTTTATCGTTCGCGCTTGTTGCGATAGTTGGATGTTCTACTGGTTGTCAGGGGG
>JAEEGH010015595.1_pt1 | contig 16476 bp, 11 predicted proteins | sample 9134181 | NCBI WGS metagenome assembly JAEEGH01 (sample SAMN16246544, study PRJNA631951) | gut metagenome | biome: gut microbiome; feature: rumen; material: DP-attached | host: Bos | place: Iran: Karaj | collected 2018-10
TTTTGCGAATTTTGTTTAATCGGAAACACCAAAACACACTGATAATGGACAAGTACAACTGGACCTTCACCTCGGTCGGCGGGACCGTCCGGGTGAAAATCACCTCCGGGGCCGACATCGCCCACCTGGGCGAGCTGGACCGCAAGCTGTGGACCGTCCTCAGCTGCCCGGCCAAGAACCTGGAATTCGACCAGAAAACCCTCGAGCTCATCGACGTGGACCACGACGGGAACATCCGCGTGGACGAGGTCATCGCCACCGCCGAGTGGCTCACCGGCATCCTGAAGGATCCGGACCTGCTGCTCACCCGCGGGACCGAAATCCCCTTCTCCGCCTTCAACGAGGAGAATCCGGAGGGCGCGAAGCTCCTCGCCTCGGCGAAGCAGATCCTCGCGAACCTCAAGCTGGAGAAGGATTCCATCGCCCTCGAGGACACGGCGGACATGACGAAGATCTTCGCCGACACGAAGTTCAACGGCGACGGCGTCATCACGCCCGCCAGCGCGGATGACGAGAAACTCGCCGCCCTGGTGACTACGATCACCGAGAAGATCGGCAAGGCCGCGGACCGCAGCGGGGCCGACGGCGTCACCGCCGACCATATCGAGGCCTTCTACACCGCCCTCGCGGACTACGCCGCCTGGCAGGCCGCTGGCACGAAGGAAGTCTTCCCGTTCGGGGACAAGACCGCCGACGCCCTCGCCGCCGTCGAGGCCCTGAAGGACAAGGTCGCGGACTATTTCATGCGCTGCAAACTCATCGGATTCGACGCTGCGACGGCCCCGGCCGTGGACGTCTCCGTGGAAAAGATCGGCGCCATCGAGGGCAACCTGGCCCTGGCCGGATCCGCCATCGGCGAAGAGCCCCTGGCCAAGCCCGCCGCTGACGGCATCCTCCCGCTGAACGCCGTGAACCCCGCCTGGAAGGGCGCCGTGGAGGCGATGCGCGCCCTCGTGCTGGACGCCGACAAGAAGACCCTCACAGAGGCCGAATGGGCCGAAATCTGCGGCAAGTTCGCTCCCTACACCGCCTGGATGGGCGAGAAGAAAGGGGTCGAAGTCGAGTCCCTGGGCATCGACGAGGTCAAGGCCCTGCTGAAGGCCGGCCAGAAGGAGGCGCTCCTGAAACTGGTCGAGGCCGACAAGGCCCTCGAAGAGGAGGCCCTCTCCATCGAGGCCGTGGACAAACTCCTCCGCCTGTTCCACAACTTCTACGACTACCTGAACAACTACGTCGTGTTCGCGGACTTCTACGATCCCGACCGGAAGGCCATCTTCCAGGCCGGCCGCCTGTACATCGACCAGCGTTCCACTGACCTCTGCGTCCGCGTGGACGGTCCGCACCCGGAGATTTCCTCCCTCAGCGGCATGTACATCCTCTACTGCGCCTGCAAGAGCGAGAAGATGGGCAAGACCATGAACATCGCCGCCGTCCTCACCGACGGTGACGTGGACGGTCTCCGCCCGGGCAAGAACGCCGTGTTCTACGACCGGGCCGGCAACGACTGGAGCGCCGTCGTCACGAGCATCGTGGAGAACCCGCTCAGCATCCGCCAGGCTTTCTGGGCACCGTACAAGAAGGCGGGCCGCTGGATCAATGACAAGGTGAACAAGTTCGCCGCCGACAAGGCCGCCAAGGGCGAAGGCACGCTCTCCAACATTACGGAAAGCGCCACGAACAAGCCCACCGAAGGGGTGAACGCCGCCCAGAAGGCCGCTCCGTTCGACGTGGGCAAGATCGCCGTCATCACCATCGCAGTCTCCGCCGTCGTCGGTGTCTTCACCGCCATCTTCGCCGTGCTCAAGGGTCTGACCTGGTGGCAGTGGCTCGTCCTCATCGCCGCTTTGATGCTCATCATCTCCCTGCCGTCGGTGTTCATCGCGTGGCGGAAACTCCGCCGGCGCGACCTCGGTCCCGTCCTCAATGCGAACGGATGGGCCATCAACGCGGCCTCCTATGTCCGTGGCAAGTTCGCCAAGGGCATGACCGAGGTGGCCAAGTTCCCGAAACTCACCGCCGTGGATCCCGCCGCCCGCCGCAAGGCCGCCTGGCGCAAGTTCTTCTGCTGGCTGCTGGCCCTGCTCGTGGCCGCCTTCTGCTTCCTCTTCTTCACCGACCGCCTCGCCAAGTACGGCCTGCCGTTCCACAAGCCGAAGCCCGTCGAGGAAGAGTGCGTCGAAGAATGCTGCGAAGCCCCGGCCGAGGAGCCTGCGCTCGAGGAAGTTGTCGAGGCAGCCGCCGAAGCAGCCCCCGAGGCGGAATAGCGTCTCCGGCCATCTGCCTGCAAGTCAGGCGATCAACCAAAAATCCCTGGTGAAATTTTCACCAGGGATTTTCTTGTAAAGCGCTGTTTGCCAGAGACTTGCCAGACGACATCAAAGGTTGCCGAGCAGGCTGGTGATTGCCTTGACCGTGGCGTTGACGGCGGCGTCGTTCTTCTGGATCTGCTGCGAACCGTTGGCATAGGCCTTGGTCGCGGCATCGCTGAAGGCGGAGGTGTCCAGGTTGTTGAGCGCCTTCAGGCCGGTCAGCACCTTGGCCACGTTGCCGTTGTTCACCAGGTTGTTGGAGCCGGTGATGAGGGCGGAGGCGAAATCGTCGGTGAAGGCCTGGGTGGCGTTCGCGAGGGTGCCGGCGCCGGTGAGGATCTTGCCGATGTTGATGATGTTCGTCAGGTTGGACAGGTCGATGCCGCCGGCGGACTTGAGGACGCTATAGATGGCAGAGATGGCAGTACCGGTGTTCGTGCCGGCAGCGGTGGCGTTGGAGGCAACATTCTTGATGATGCTGCAGGAGGAGAGGAGGAGCAGGGACGCGACGCCTGCCAGGATGCGTTTCATCAGTTTCATGGTATCAAATAGGATTGGTTACTGTCTTTCCGCTTCGCGAATATACGATTTTTTCCTATATTTGTCATTACGGAACAAAAAAACTGACCCATGTCACTCGAACAGCAAATCCAGGAAGCCATCAAGGAAGCGATGAAAGCGAAGGATGCGGTGGCCCTGAGCGCGACCCGCGCCATCAAAGGCGAAATCCTGCTTTTCAAGACCGCCGAGGGCGGTGTGAAGGACGTCACCGACGGCGACATCCTCAAGATGATCCAGAAACTCGTGAAGCAGCGCAAGGAAGCCGCCGAGCAGTTCGTCGCCGGCGGCCGCCAGGACCTCGCCGACAACGAACTCGCCGAGGCCGCGGTGCTGGAGAAATACCTTCCCAAGCAACTCTCCCCCGAGGAGGTCAAGGAAAAGATCCGGGAAATCATCGCCCAGGTTGGCGCCACTTCCATCAAGGATATGGGCCGGGTGATGGGCGTCGCGAACAAGGCTCTCGCGGGCCTCTCCGACGGCCGCACCATCTCCGGCATCGTCAAGGAGTTGCTGGGCTAGTCCCCCGCCCTACTTGCCTTTCAGCCTTCCGCTCTTGCGGAGGGCTTCATTGATGATCCATTGCAACTGACCGTTGGTGCTGCGGAACTCGTCCGCAGCCCAACGCTCAATCGCTTCCATCGTCGCAGGGTCCACCCGGAGGACGAAACTCTTCACAGGCTCTTTCTCCTTGGCCATCTTAATACAGGCTTCCGGAATTCACCACCGGCTGCGCCGGCTCGTCGCCGCACAGGACAACCAGCAGGTTGCTCACCATCGCGGCCTTGCGTTCCTCATCCAGGTCCACGACACCCTCCGCTTTGAGTTTGTCCAGGGCCATCTTGACCATGGACACGGCACCATCGACGATCTTTTCGCGGGCGGCGATGATGGCGTCGGCCTGCTGGCGGCGCAGCATCACGGCCGCGATTTCGGGCGCATAGGCCAGGTAATTGATGCGGGCCTCGGTCACGTGGAGGCCGGCCATCGCCAGGCGCTCGTTCAGCGTGGTGACCAGTTTCTCGTTGATTTCGTCGGCATTGCTCCGGAGGGTGAGTTCATCGGGCGTGTCCGGATTGTCGTAGGCGTAGCAGCCCGCGACCTGACGCAGGGCCGCGTCGCTCTGCACGCGGACGAAGTTCTCGAAGGCCTGGGACAGGTACCGGGCACTCGTGCCCTTGCCGACATTGCCGACCGGCGCCAGGGACTGGCTGTCGATCTCGAAGAGGGCCTTGTAGGTATCCTCGAGTTTCCACACCAGGACCATGCCGATGAGGACCGGGTTGCCCACCTTGTCATTGACCTTGATCGGTTCGGGATTCAGGTTGCGGGCGCGGAGGCTCACTTTCTTCTTGCTCAGGAAGGGATTCACCCAGTAGAAACCGTCTTTGGTGAACGTTCCCCGGTACTTGCCGAAGAACACGAGCGCCATGGCCTCGTTCGGCTCCAGTTTCACGAATCCGTTCATACCCAGGATGAACAGGGCCATCGACAACACGCCGAGGACGGCGATATCTTCATCAAAGGAGAAGAATGCCGCCGGAAGCAGCGCAATCACCAGAATCAGGGCCAGAAAGCCGTTCAGTACGAAGCCCTTGTAGGCCGTTTCCTTGTTGTTTTCCATGACAATCAGGTTTTATAGTTCTACAATAATATTATTTTGATATCACAAAGATACGACAAAAAACCGGTTCTCCAAGAGAAACCGGCTTTTTTTCGCAAGATTCCGGGCGTATCGGCTATTCGTACGCGAAACGGATGTCCACGGGAATGTTCGCCTTTTCCAGGACCCGTCGGTCGGACTGGCTCTCCAGGCCATCGACGCCGTACTTGGCGACACAGGCGCGGGCCGCGTCGATGTCACCGTGGGCCTGGATGCGGAGAATCTCGGCGCCGAGCGCTTCCAGGGCCGTCCAGGTCTTTTCGTAGTCGATGCTGTACCGGCCGGAAGGGTTCCAGATGATCGCCTTGTTCTGCAGCAGGTAATTATAGACGAGGATGTTGGCGATGCCGGTGGGATCCGCCGCGCCGAAACGGGTGGAACGGATCGTATTGGCGACGAAGGTAGCCAGCACGTCCTCCTTCTGGAAGATGGCGGAGATGTGGTACGCTTCGGCCTCCTGCGCGCAGAGCAGGGTGCCCAGCACGTTGGATTTCGCCTTCTCCATCACCAGGGCCTCGTTGCCGAGCGCCTCGGCGACCGTACCTTTCCCATTGACCGTCTCCTTCACGCCCAAGCCCTTCGCGACCTCGCGGAACACGATGATCCAGTAGAAGGCGCTGGCATCCACGTGGGGCTGCTCCGCATCCTCCAGCAGGGACCGGCCCACCGGATAGACGGTGCGGTTGAACTTCTCGCGGATGATGTTGTCGAAGATGATGGTACGGGTTCCCAGTTCCTGCTGGATCCGGGCGTCGTACGGGAAGTTGATGCCGATGACCTTGAACCCGGCATTGGTGTAGCCGCTGCAGTAGAGGACGTTGCAGGAGAAGATGTCGGACTCGGCGCCGGGGACGAAATCGTGGTCGGCCGGGTCGCCGGGGAGCATCTGCTGGAATTCCGGCATCCGGGCGGACAGGGCGTTGAGTTCCTCGGTGCGCTTGAGGTTCTTCAGGAGGACATAGGCACCGTAGGAGGCCTTCGTGCCGTACAGGGCGTCATCGACGGCTTCGATCGGGCCGATCACGAGGTCCATCTTGCTGTCGGTCATATCGAGCCAGGCCTTGTAACTGTCGAAATAATCGTCCGTCTTGAGGCCCTCGATCATCTCGAGGAGATAGTTCCGGACACTTTCCTTGATGGTGACGTCGGCGGCCCGGTGGAGATACCCTTCGATCTTCGCGATGGATTCGGCGTAGGCGTCGTGGTACCAGACGGTCTTGAGGCCGTTCCCGTCACGGACGATCAGGGTGTAGGGGCTGTGCTTGGCCGGATCGGCAAAAGCGTCGTATTCGGCGGCGGTCATGTCGGCCGGATAGAAGCAGGCGCCGGCGGGCTTGTCGCCATACCCTTTCAGGAAGGGCTTTCCGTCGATGCGGTCCCAGGGGCCGTAGTTGATGCCGGCGTACAGTTTCTCCGCCGGATCCGTGAGCGAGCCGAGGAAAGACTCCCCATCCCCGAAATACTGCCGCCAGTAGATCTTGTCCACCTCGTCGGCGGCCTGGCGGTACAGTCTCAGGACCTCTTTTCCATTGTCGGTGATGCCGGTCAGGTCCGGCGCGGGAATCGTCACCAGGGCGTAGTTCTCCACGAGGCGGTCCACATGGATCTCATCCCGGTCCGTACAGGAGACGGCCAGGGCGAGAACGGCGAAGGACAGGATGATATTCTTTTTCATACTAGAATCCAACTTAATCGGTTACACAATATGCAGCGCGCGGGCGGCGATCAGCGCCAGATAACCGAGCACGATGCTCAGGATGCCCACGATGACACCCATCCGGGCCATGTCCTTCTGCTGGACCAGGTTGGTCGCATAGGCCAGGGCATTCGGCGGCGTGGAGATGGGCAGGATCATCGCACTGCTGGAAGCGATGGCGACGCCGATGAGGACGGTGGTGGGACCGCCAATGGCCGCGAGTTTGTCGCCCATCGCCGTACAGACCACCACCAGGATGGGCATGAGCAGCGCCGCGGTAGCGGAGTGGGAGATCAGGTTGGAAAGCACGTAGCAGATCAGGCCGGACAGGACCATGATCAGCACCGGCGAGAAATCGCCGAAAGGAATGGCGCGGATCACGAGGGCGGCCAGGCCGGAGCCGTTCATCGCATAGCCCAGCGCGAAACCGCCGGCGACCATCCAGATGACCGACCAGTTGATTTCCTCCAGGTCGTACTTCGTGATGATCCCGGCCATCGCGAAGACCGCGAAGGGAATCAGCGCCACCGTATAGGTATTGATACCGGTGAGGGTATCCATCATCCACAGGAGGATGGTGACGACCAGCGTCACGATGACCAGCGTGGTGCGCCGGCCGCGCTTCATTTCCCCGTCGATCTGGAGTTCGATGGTCTTCTGGGAGAACGGGAACACCTTCTTGAGGATCATCCAGGCAATCAGGATCAGGACGATCACGAGCGGCACCATGAACAGCATCCACTGGCCGAAGCCGATGCCCAGGTTCAGGCCCTCGGGATCATTCAGGTACTTGAGCGCGATGGTGTTGGGCGGCGTGCCGATGGGCGTTCCCATACCGCCGAGGTTCGCGGCGACAGGGATGCTGAGGGCCATCGCGATCCGTCCCTTCCCGGCCTCCGGAAGTTGCTTGAACACCGGGGTAAGGAAAGTGAGCATCATCGCCGTGGTGGCCGTGTTGCTGATGAACATGGAGAAGAGGGCCGTCACCAGCATGAAGCCCAGCAGGATGTTCTCGCTCTTCTTACCGAAAGGCGTGAGCAGCACCCGGGCCAGGTGAACATCCAGACCGGCCTTGGTCGTGGCGATGGCCAGGACGAAACCGCCGATGAAGAGCATCACCACCGGGTCGGCGAAACTGGCCATCACCTGCTTGTAACTGAGCAGTTGGCCCGCCGTCTCGGGATTGCAGAGCCACTTGACCCCGGAATCGGAGGTGAACAGGAGCAGCAGGACGATGATCGAGACCGAGGTGGACCACGCGGGCACCAGTTCCATCACCCACATCAGGGTGGCATAGACGAAAATGGCGATGATCCGCTGCTGGACCTGGGTGAGGCCATCCAGTCCGAACGACTCCGTGGGCAGGAACCAGAGGACGAGAAAAACGATGGCGATGAACAGAAATCCGATCGATTTCTTCTTCAGTTTGAGCGGATTGAATCTCTTCCTGTGGCGCAACCGGTGCATCTCCTCGACCAGATTGAATCCGACGAAATTCTTGAACATAGCGTTAAGTATAAAGTGAAGCCTTGTCCGATGGCTGCAAGGTCCTGCAAAATTACGAAAAAAAGACAAGGTTGGCAAGACGGACGCCCACTCGTCAAAAAGCATTATCTTTGTCCCGGATTACTCTGATTTCGATGCATGACTTTGCGGCCATAGATTTCGAGACGGCCAATGAATACCCCTGCAGCGTGTGCAGCGTCGGGGTCGTCATTGTCCGGGACGGGGAGATCTCGGACCGGTTCTACAGCCTGATCCACCCCGAGCCGGATTACTACCAGTGGTTCTGCCGCCGGGTGCACGGACTCGGCCCGGAGGACACGGACGATGCCCCCGTCTTCCCTGCCGTCTGGGAAAAGATCGCCCCGCTGGTGGACGGACTCCCCCTCGTGGCGCACAACGCACGCTTTGACGAGGGATGCCTGAAGGCGGTCTTCCGCGTTTACCGGATGGACTACCCGGATTATCCGTTCCGGGACACCCTGGCGGCTTCACGCCGCGCATTCGGCCACGCGCTCCCGAACCACCAACTCCAAACCGTCGCCGCCGCCTGCGGCTACGAACTCACCCGCCACCACCACGCCCTCGCCGACGCGGAAGCCTGCGCGGCGATCGCGCTGCGGCTGCTGGAAGATTGATTTATTCCAGAGCGCTGACAGTAAGGACAACGGGAACGGATTACCTTTGACCGCGCATGCGGTTCACCGCCTGATACTGTCCAGGGCGGACGGTGTCAAGCCAGTTCGCATCCGTGCGGGGCCTGTCCGAACGTTCTACCGCATGGACCTTGATGTTCTGGCCGCCGATGACGATTCTGTCCAGGAACGAATCGATCTCGTTCCAGAACCACTTCAGCGGAAGGAGGGCGATGCAGTGGTCACCTTCGGAATACTCGTTGAGCATATAGGGGACGTCCATCTCGCTCAACTGCCGGCTGACATAAAGGGGCCCGAAACCGTGGCGGTTCGGACTCCGCTCCACGTCAAATGTCACGGTAGGGTCCGCTGAACCGTGGAAGAAGCACATGGGGCATGGTTTCTCGTCCCACTTGAGTTCCATGTCGTTGTCACCGGTCAAATAGACAGCGCCCGCCATGGGCATGACGCCCGCATAGTTGAACCCTTCCGGAAGGTTTTCCTTGGCGATCTTGTGTCCGGAGCAGATATAATACTCGGCGTTCATGCTGTTGATGGCGCCGGCGCTGCTGCCGCTGATGACGATTCTGTCCGGATCGATGTTATACTCGTCGGCATGCTTGAGGAGCCATGCGGTGGCCGCATACAGATCCTCGACGCCGATGTCGATGGCAAACTGGAAAGGATTGTAACCATCCGGGGGCGTGATGAGCGGTTTCCGATCCCTGCCGCGTGCGGCTCCAAGCCGATAATCTATGGCGACGCAGACCCAGCCCTTTTCGCAGAGATGGTCATACAGCGGATTGCACAGCGCATCCACCCTCGACCCCATGGCCCAGGCCCCGCCGAACGAGTAAATGAATACCGGACGATTCCCTTCCGTTTCCTGGTCCTTGAACTGATAGATGTCCATCAGGATGGGCTTGCCGTCACGGACGGCGAACTCGACCGTGGACCTGTCCGCCTTGGATACGATCGGCGGCTGCGGCGGCCGCACGCCGGTTTGCGGGACCTCGAAACGCAGGATAGCCGCAGAGACGGGAGACAGCGTGATGACATCTCCCTTCTTGGTCTGCCTGTATGTGCATTTCTTGTAATTGCCGGCGATGATCTGCGGCTTGGAAGGCTCTGTAGGCAGGGTCACGCTGACCTGCTTGCCGGACGGATTGAGCACCACATAGCAGCGCTCCTGCCCGTACTTGCGCTCATACACCATCGGGTAAGGCTGGTCAAGGCTGCTCACCAGGCGCCAGTCCGCATCCGCACCGAGCGCCTTTACATCCTTCCGGAGTTTCAGTAGCGTGCGCACATAATTCAGGAGCGACGCCGGTTCGCTTTCCTCCTTCTCGACCGTCATGCGGTCCGGATCGGGGTCCTGAGGAATGTAGATCTTGTCGATGGGTGCGGTTGAAAACCCGCCATTGGCCGTGCCGTCCCAAAGCATGGGAATGCGACATCCCGCCCGGCCACCTGACCCATCGGTGGACGGAGCGTTGGGGTTCTGTTTCAGGCCGATCTCGTCGCCATAGTAGAGGAACGGGACACCCGGCATCGTCAGGAAGAAGGTCATGGCAACCTTGAGTTCATCAGGAGTGGTGCGGCCCTCGGTGCAAACACGGTTGAAATCGTGGTTGCCCGAAGGCATGCTCACATAGCCTTTGCCTTTGACTGCGTTGTATTGATAGGCATAGAGGTCATACCAGGTCTTCAAATCGCCTGCACCGGACTTGTCGAAGTAAGGAACCGTGGGGGTGGCATTGGGGCCAAAGCCCCTGCGGCCATAGAAGAACAGGGTAGAATAGTTGTACTGGCCGTCATGGCAGAAGAAGTCCAGGTCGAAGTCCGCCGCCGCAACGGACTGTGCGGGATTGAACCACTCGGCTATCAGGATCCCCTCGGGATACTTCCCGTCGAACCACTTCGTGAAGTCATCCTTCCATAGTTTGATGGTGGCGGACTTGTCGAAGTCGTTCTTCACGAGACTGGCCGCCATGTCCACGCGGAAACCGTCCACGCCCTTGTCCATCCAGAACGAAATGATGTTCTTGATTTCCTGGCGCATCGCCATGGGGCCCGGAGCGTCGACCGCCTGTTCCCAGGGGTGCTCCGGATCCGGGTTGGCAAAGCCGAAATTCAGCGCAGGCTGCGTGTCGAAGAAGTTCTTGACATAATACGGCCCGCGCGGAGCGTCCGTGGCTACGAACTTTCGGATGAGGCTGGCCCTGGAATTCATCAGCGCGGCATAGTCCATCGGTCCGGACTGCTCCGGCTCCTCCGGCTTGAAATCCGGCCAGATGTAATAGTCGGAATAGCGCAGGTCGGGAGCCTCCCTGGACTGGAGGAACCAGTCGTTCTGGTCCGAGGAGTGTCCGGCCACCAGGTCCATCACCACCTTGATCCCACGCGCATGCGCCTGTCGGATCAGTTCGACGAGGTCGGAATTGGTACCGAAACGCTTGTCCACCCGGTAGAAGTCGATGACATCGTAACCGCCGTCCGTCCAGCCCGATACATACACGGGGTTGAGCCAGATAGCGGTCACGCCAATGGACTTGATATAATCCAGGCGTGACATGATGCCTTTTAGGTCTCCGTAACCGTCCCCGTCGCTGTCCTGGAAGGACGAAGGATAGATCTGGTAGAACACGGCGTCACTCAGCCAGGACGGCTGCGTCGGCTTCTGTGCCCGTGCGCCGGTCACGGCAAGCAGGCACAGGACGCAGATGGACAGTACTCTTTTCATATTTGTTGTGTTTCTTTTCGGTTTACCGCTTGTAGAGGATGCTTGAAATGCTTCGCCCCCGCCCACAATCAGTCCTTTCACAAAAATAAACTATCTTTTACGACCATCATAATTTTTCGTATATTGCAGCGTAAAAAACGTGGATATGAACAGAAAAACAATCTCCGCGGCGGTTTCGCTGCTGATCGCCCTGACGGCATCCGCCCAGCAGTCGAACGTAAACCTCAGTTATAACCCGCAGAAAGACACCGAGGGGCTGATTCCCTTCAGCGCGAATCTGAATTCGCCGCAGGTGAATGACGACCATACCGTCGTTTTCCGGCTCAGGGCCCCGAAAGCGGAGTCCGTCGCCCTCACGGGCGCGATGACCACCGTCATGGGAGTCCGGGGGAACATCCCTTTCACCAAAGGGGAAGACGGCATCTGGACCCTCACCATCGGCCCGCTCCCGGTCGATATGTACCAGTACAATCTCGTAGTCGATGGAGTCAGCATGGCCGATCCCAACAATACCTATGCCGCCTTTACGGCCATGCCGCCTTACAGCGAACTCATCGTCCACGGCGACGGACCGTCCTGGTGGGACGCGAAGGATGTGCCTCACGGAGCCGTCACCCGTCATATCTACTACAGCCCTGTTACGCAAGGGCAGCGTGAGATCTATGTCTATACCCCTCCTCAGTATGACCCCAGGAAGGAATACCCCGTCCTCTACCTCATGGGCGGAAGCGGCGAACTCCCGTCAAACTGGATGTATGACGGACGCGTGAACTTCATCATGGACAATCTGCTTGCGGAAGGGAAAGCCGAACCCATGCTGATCGCCCTGGTGAACAACCAGGTCGTCCATCGCAATCATCCCAGGCACGCCGATCTCACGTTCGATATCATGGAACGTGAGTATCGGGAGGCCGTCATCCCCTTCATCGACAGTCACTACAAGACCATCGCCAATCCCCATGGCCGCGCCATCTCCGGTCTCTCGATGGGTGGCCGCCACACGATCTTCGTCGGTCTGAAGTCCCTGGACCTCTTCGCAAACTTCGGTGTCCTCAGCGCAGGCGACAACACGCCCGAGCAGACCCTGGCCGAATTCCTCAATGACCCGAAAGCCAATGACAAGGTGGATTACCTGTTCATCGGACAGGGAGGCGCCGAAGAGAAGGGCATGTTCAACATGCGTGTCAAGGGCTTCAGGGATGCGCTCGACAAGCACGGAATCGACTACGAGTACTTCTGCATCGGTGAAACCGGTCACGACTGGTCCACCTGGAGGCACCTCCTCTACTACGGATTCCTCCCGAAACTCTGGAAGAAATAGACCGGAGAGCCTTTCATTCACCGGCGCGGACGTCCTTGTCCACGGTGAACGTTCCCGTGAGGCGGATGTCGGCGGAACTGGCGCCGATGCGCACTTCGAAGTCCCCCGCTTCCACCGTCCACTCCATCTTCTTGTCCAGGAGGCGGAGTGCGTTCTCGTCCAGCGTGAAGTGTACGCGTTTCTTTTCTCCCGGTTCCAGGGGAACCCGTTGGAAGCCACGCAGCACGGAATCATAGGTCACCACGGAACTGTATTGGTCGCGGACGTACAACTGGACCACCTCGGTTCCAGCGCGGTCGCCCGTGTTGGTCAGGTCGAAGAAGACTTCGGCCCGGGCGTCGCCCGTCTTCCGAATTTCCAGGTCCGAATAGGTGAACTCGGTATAACTCAGTCCGTGGCCGAAAGGATACAGCGGGCCGATGACCCGGGTCACGCCCCAGCCGTTGGGGTCACCGATCCGGCCCTGGCCGCCTTCCGAGCCCTTCTTGAAGGGGAAGTTCGTCTCGATCTGGCCGACAGCCTTGGGGAACGTCACCGTGAGTTTGCCGCTCGGGTTGTTGTCCCCGAAGAGGGTTTCAGCCAGGACGGTGCCGCCCAGACAACTCGGGAACCACATTTCCAGGATGGCGGGCAGATAAGCGTTCTCCCAGTTCACCGTGAGCGGCTGGCCGTTCACAAGCACCAGGACAACGGGCTTGCCGGTCTTGTACAGGGCCTCCAGCAGGTCGTGCTGGCGGCCCGGCAGGGTCAGGGATGAGCGGGACCGGCTCTCGCCGGTCGTGTACTCGTCCTCTCCCATCACGGCGATGACCACGTCCGCATCGGCCGCCTTGGCGACTGCCTTCCGGATGCCCTCCTCCTCTTCCGCAGTCAGGGGCTCGGGAATGATCTCACTGAGCGGGAAACGCGCATCTTTCACCTGGCAGCCCTTCTCGTAATCGACGGTGACGCCGGAACCCGCGAGATAGTCCCTCAGGCCACGGAGCATCGACACGGCGGGAAGGCCGTTGGGGCCGTAGCGGCTCGCCATGTAATTGTCCTCGTCGGCCAGCGGGCCCGTGACCAGGATCCGGGACAGGGCCTTCCTGTCCAACGGCAGGAAATGGTCCGCGTTCTTGAGGAGCACGACGGCCTCCCGGCCCATCCGCATCACGAAATCCCGGTGCTTCTCGAAACCGGCCTCGGCATCGGCCTCCGGCCCGTTCCCGGGGAAGGGATTGTCGAACAGGCCCTGGCGGAACTTCACCCGCAGCACCTCCCGCACCCGCTGGTTGACCGTCTCTTCCGACAGTTTGCCTTCGGACAGGAGGCGACGGAGCGCATCGACGAAGATGGAGGGCTGCGAGAAGTTCGTCCGGACATTGAGGCCGGCCTCCAGCACCTGCCGGACCGCATCGTCGTAGGTGGCGGCCGTCTGGTGCTTGCTGTGGACGAATTCCACCGCGTCGCTGTCACTGACCACATAGCCGTCGAAGCCGTAGGTGTCGCGGAGCAGTTCCGTCAGGAAATAATGCGAGGCAATCACAGGCTCGCCGTTCCAGTCGTTGTAACTGGCCATCACCTCCATCGGATGCGCCTCTTCCACCACCCGGCGGAACGTGTACAGATACAGTTCGTGCAGTTCGCGGGGGGTGATGTGCGGATCCGTCCGGGCGTCCGCATCGCGGCCGCCCTTCGGCACGCCATAGGCGACATAGTGCTTGAGGCAAGAGGCTACGCCCTGTTCCTGGATGCCCGCCGCCATCTGGATGCCGAGTTCGGCGACGACGAAAGGCTCCTCGCCATAGCACTCGAGGGTCCGGCCCCAGCGCTGGTCCCGCGCGATGTCCAGGATGGGCGCATACACGCTGTGGTAGCCCAGCAGGGACGCCTCCCGTCCGGCAATGCGTCCGGCTTCCCGGACCAGGTCGCGGTCCCAGGTGGAGCCGATGGCGATGGGGGCCGGAAGCGGCGTGGCCAGGGTATGGTTGAGGCCGTGGATGCCTTCGTTCGTGAATTCGACGGGGATGCCCAGCCGGGTGTTCTCGATAAACCACCGCTGGATGGTATTGAGCGCTTCCACGTGGTTGGAGAAGGGATAGATGAGGTCCCGGTACTGGTTGTAGGCACGTCCCACGCCGTTCAGTTGCTCGTCGATGTTCGCCAGCCCGTCGGCCCAGACTTCGTCCTTCCAGCCTTCTGTCGGGAGCGGATCCCGCAGGACCCTGCCGGTCCCGTACAGCGTGACCAGTTGGCAGGTCTTCTCCTCCAGGGTCATCTGCCGCAGCAGGTCCTCCACCCGGTCCTCCAGCCGGGCGGAAGGATCCTCATAGACGTCCTTCTTCCCGTTCTTGTTGAAGTCGATCCACGTCCCGTGGAAGATGTCCGCCGGCGGGTTGGCGCCCAACAGCGCGAAGATGGCTAAAACGCTCAGTTTCATAGGGTCCTCGAATCAGTGTTCCTGCAAAGATAATCTTTCTTCCTGACTTTTCGCGGATCCGGATTATCCATGAGGTTGTGAACTGACTGTCTGTCTCCCCGCCCGGGTAAATCAGGGAAACTCCGGGAAGTCACCGGAAGTCTTATCGTATCCTATGAAGCAAAGCGGAGAACTCCTCGGAGCGAGATTCGAGCAGTCCGTGCGTGGCGTATTTCATGACGAGCAGTCCTTTCTCCGGAGCATTCACCTTTGAGAAGTATTCACAGGCCAGTTCGAAGTTGGTCTGATAGTCCATGTCGCCGTCGATGTTATAGTAAGGCATCGCGTAGTCATATCTGTCCAGAAGAGACATTTCGCCCAACCCGCCGGATCTCACGAAGGCACCATATGGGGCGAACGCATCATCCCCGTATCGGATGGAATCCAATATGTCTTTGATGGAATAGTTGGGATTGCACAGCACGGTCATGAACAGATTATAATCCCGGCCGTCTTTCATCATGCCATATCCGTATCTGTCCATGATCCTGTTCCTTAACAGGAAATCATCCTCTCCCTGTTCCCTGCTCCTCCCCCACTGATCGACCATTGCGCGGCCTTTCGGGTCGTTCTCCGACCAAGCCAGCGCGGCTTCATGAAGCCGACGCTCATTTTCGTCAGGGTCGATGAACTGTCCCGTTCCGATGAATGCATCATAGTATTGAGGATAGGCCAGCGCCAGATTGGCCCCGAGGTACGAGCCCCAGGAATGTCCGAGCAAGGTTATCTTATCGACATGTAGAAAGCCGCGCAGGTATTCCGTCATAACTTTGCCGTCGCGCATCATGATATCAGCGGTGATGGTTTCCGGATGAGACTTGTCAAAACTCTTTCCACAGCCGCGCTGGTCCCAGGTGACGACGGTATAGACATCGCTCCACTTCCGGGTGAAGGCATAGTCAAAAAGACTCGTCGCGCTGCCCGGTCCGCCATGCAGATAGAGCAGGACGGGATTGTTCCTGTCCTGTCCATAGATCTGGATCCACTGCCTCGAGCCGTTGACATCGACATACATCGATGCATTGATGCCCCCCTCGGGTACGCGTCGGTTGATGCCCCTGCCGACCCATCGGATGATGAAGAGAACGACTATGAGTGACACGACCATGACTCCCACCCATTTCAAGGCGAGAATCAAACCTTTTGTTATCCTGTGTACCGTTTTCATCGTCCATCCGCCACCTTTCCCGTGGCCATTATACTCGGAGAAGGTTTGATCAGAGGATGATTTCGATCCGGGCGGTCTCGTTGGCCTTGAACGTGTACTGGACATGGTCGCCGTCCTTGGCCAGTTCCCGGCCATTCACAAGGATGCGGCAGCCTTCCCGGCGGTTGCGAAGCGTCAGGGTCTGGGCTTGATGGGAGGTGATGGAGGCTCGGATGCCCTTCTCGTCCCAGTCCATGTGATTCAGTTTCGCGAAGGTGTATAGCCAGACGCCGTCAATGGCGCCGTGCATCAGGTTGGCGGGCATCAACGGCAGGAATTCCACCGTACCGGGCTCGCTGAAGACGCACATCTCCACCAGGAAAGCCGGGACAGCGCCCGTCAGGTCCGGGAACACGCCCCGATAGGGGAAGTGGCTGGTCTGC
>JAEEGH010015597.1_pt1 | contig 16474 bp, 13 predicted proteins | sample 9134181 | NCBI WGS metagenome assembly JAEEGH01 (sample SAMN16246544, study PRJNA631951) | gut metagenome | biome: gut microbiome; feature: rumen; material: DP-attached | host: Bos | place: Iran: Karaj | collected 2018-10
GATAGGGAGAATTCTCGAATGTGCTCTCGTCATGCAATAAAAAAAGCCGCCAGGCATTACCCAGCGGCTTTAAACTCTTATGAGTTGATTACTGTACTTCGATGTTCTGTACAAGGGCCTTCTTCTCTTCCACGGTCACTCTTGGCAAGGTGACCTCGAGGATGCCGTTCTCGACTTTAGCCGAGATTTGGTTGCGGCGGATGTCATCAGGCAGCACCAAGGTGTTACGGAACTGTTCGGTGGTGAACTCGCGACGCAGGTAACGCACGCCGTTGTCCTTCTTTTCATCCTTGTGATTGTTTTCCTTGCTCATCTCCACTACGAGGTTGCCCTCAGCGTCGATGCTGATCTTCAGGTCTTCTTTCTTCAAGCCTGGCACTGAATACTGAATCAGGTAGTTTTCTTTGTTTTCGATGATGTTCATCTTCGGTTCTGAATAGGACACGGTGTCCATGTTCATCAGTTCATTGAATAAGGTAGGAATGAAATCCTGAGTTCTTCTGGTTAAATACATAGTTTTGATCTCCTATTTTTAATTTGTTTGTATTTTCAGTTTGTTTCGTCGTTTGTTTTATCAACGACACTTCGGCATTAGTCAAATAGTAGACCAAAACAAAAAAGCGGCCTTTTCGAGCCGCTTTGATGATAAAATATGCCAATTTGTCTGATTTTAAGGAAAATCTTGCAAAATTATATGTCAATTTGACAGCTTATTTCTGAAACAAGTCCTTGATACCCCCTATGGAGCCCAACATGTTGGTAGCCTCGTAAGGCAGATAGACAGTCTTGTTGTCTTGACCAGAAGCGATTTCCTTCAAGGTTTCGATATACTTCACAGCCAGCAAGTAGTTCACCGGATCAGCGCCACCATTGGCGACAGCTTCGGTAATGTTGCGAATAGCGGTAGCTTCAGCTTCAGCCTGAAGAATCTTGGCGCGAGCCTCACCTTCGGCCTTCAGTATATTCGCCTGCTTATCGGCTTCAGCGGCATTGATCTCTGCCTGCTTCTCACCTTCTGAGTTCAAGATTTGAGCTTGCTTCTCACCTTCAGCCTTCAAGATCTCAGCACGACGGTTACGTTCAGCCTGCATCTGAAGTTCCATGGTACGACGGATGCTTTCAGGAGGTGTAATATCTTGGAGCTCAACACGATTCACCTTAACACCCCATTTATTGGTAGCGTCATCAAGCACCGAACGTAGCTTGGAGTTGATGGTGTCACGTGAAGTCAAGGTCTCATCGAGTTCCATCTCACCCACCACGTTACGAAGGGTGGTCTGGGTCAGCTTTTCAATAGCCACTGGCAGGTTCTGGATTTCGTAAACTGCCTTCATGGGATCAACGATCTGGAAATAAAGCAGTGCATTGATCTCCGTCATAACGTTATCTTTGGTAATCACGCTTTGTTTGTCGAAGTCATAGACTTGCTCACGCATGTCGATACGCGAAACACGCATCAAGGCGCCGCTTTGGCGACGAGCGATAGTGTCCTTGGCCTTCTCCACGATAGGCAGGATAACATTGATGCCCGCAGTCAAGGTACGGTTGTACTTGCCAAGGCGTTCGATGATCATAGTTTCCGATTGAGAAACAATTTTAATCCCGCTGAGCACATAGAGCACAACGAGAGCAATGAGAATGATTAGTACTGTGGTTCCCATATTTTTAAAGTTAAGAGTTAAAAGATAAAAGATAATAGTTATTTCTTTACGGTGAGGATGATGCTGTCGCGGGAGACAATCTCCACTTTCTCTCCTTTGTTAATCACCGAACCATCGGCTGAAACGGCCTTCCAATCGTCGCCATCCACTGCCACACGACCTTGATTAGCTGAGGAATCAATGGTTTCAGAAACAATTGCCATCTTACCAATCAAGGCATCCGCATTGGTCTTCACGTCCTTCGATTTCTTATCCAGGAATCGCAGCACCACTGGACGGAGAAAGATGAAGCACAGTACCGAGGCCACCGCAAATATCAGAAGTTGCCACACGAGGCTATCCACGCCAAGAAACGCCGCCAAAGCGGAGAACAATGCGCCTACAGCGAAACAAATCACTCCAAAACCGGCGGTGAGAAGTTCGATGATCACCAGTACGATAGCGGCAATCAGCCAAATTTGATAGTATTCCATTTTTGATTTAGTTGTAATGTTGTTTGTTGCAAAGTTAATAATTTCTTACCTTTGCCACAACAATTTTTAAAACTTTTTTATATGAACAAAAAACTCATTCCAATGATAGCTTTAAGCGTTATCGTAATGGCATCCTGTGGCCACAATAACAAGCAGGAATCACCTAATCCCTTCCTATCGGAATACCAGACTCCATTTAAGGTTGTGCCGTTCGATCAAATCAAGACCGAACATTACATGCCCGCATTTGAAGCCGGCATAAAGGAACAACTCGAAGAGATCGACGCCATCGTCAACAACGAGGAAACACCCACTTTCCAGAACACCATCCTTCCCTACGATAAATCAGGTGAAACTCTGAGCCGCGTCAGCAGCGTGTTCTTCAACATCCTCGAGTGTAACAGCGACGATGAATTGCTGGCACTTGCTGAAGAAGTGATGCCCATGCTCTCGAAGCACGGCGACGCCATTGCCATGAACCCGAAGCTCTTCGAAAAAATCGACTATGTGTATCAGCACCGCAACGAGATGGGCTTGGACGACCAGCAGATCCGCGTAGTGGAGAAGTATCACGACGACTTCGTTCGCAGCGGCGCCGCCCTCGATGCCGAAAAGCAAGCCGAGCTGAGCCAGATCAACGAGCAGCTCTCCACGCTGAGCCTCCAATTCGGCAACAACCTGCTGAAGGAAAACAGCGGTTACAAACTCGTCATCGAAGACGAAAAAGACCTTGCCGGTCTACCACAAGGCAGCATCGAAGCCGCAGCCCAGAAAGCCAAGGAAGAAGGTCTGGAAGGCAAATGGGTGTTCACTCTCTCAAAGCCAAGCCTCATCCCCTTCCTGCAGTATGCCGACAACCGCGATCTCCGCAAACAAATGTACACCGCATATTACAACCGTGGCGACAATGGCAATGAGTACGACAATAAGGAGCTCATCAAGCAGATGCTGAAGCTGCGTCAACAGAAGGCTCAGCTATTGGGTTACGACAACCACGCCAACTACGTATTGGCAGTCAACATGGCCCATGATGCCGCCACCGTCGACAAGTTCCTAGCCGACATCTTCACCCCCGCTCAAGAGCTGGCCAAGAAGGAATTGGCCGAGATGCAAGCCATCGCCAAATCCGAAGGCGCCGACTACAAACTCGAAGGCTGGGACTGGTGGTACTATGCTGAGAAGCTCCGCAAGGAGAAATACGACTTCGACGAAAACCAAATCAAGCCATACCTCACCGTTGACAACGTTCGCAACGGCATGTTCAATGCCGCCAACAAACTCTACGGCGTGACCTTTACTCCCAATAACACTATCCCTGTTTATTATCCAGGCGTGGAGACCTACGAAGTCAAGGAAGCCAATGGCGACTTCCTCGGCATCCTTTATCTCGACTACTATCCACGCGCTTCAAAGAGCGGTGGCGCTTGGTGCACCGAGTTCCGCAATGCCGGCCACGACATCAACGGCAACAAGGTATATCCGTTGGTTTCTTTGGTGATGAACTTCACACCTCCTACCGACAGTGTTCCCGCATTACTCAATTGGGACGAAACCGAGACCATGTGGCACGAGTTCGGTCACTCGCTGCATGCCTTCTTCTCCGATGGACTTTATGACCGCACCTGCGGCGCCGTGCCTCACGACTTCGTGGAACTGCCCTCGCAGATCATGGAAAACTGGGTAGCTGAGCCTGAAGTCATCCGCATGTATGCCAAGCACTACATCACTGGCGAAGTCATGCCCGACAGCTTGATCGAGAAGATCGAAAACAGCGCCTTATTCAACCAAGGCTTCATGACCACCGAGCTCATCGCCGCCTCCATCCTCGACATGAAGTTCCATGAGCTCACCGATGTGGAAAACCTTGACGTAGACGCCTTCGAAAAGCAGCAGATGGATGCCATCAAGTTGATGCCTGAAATCCTGCCTCGTTACCGTGCCACCAACTTCTCGCACATCTTCAACGGCGGCTATAGCGCTGGCTACTATGGCTACACTTGGGCCGAGGTGTTGGACAAGGATGCCTTCAACTACTTCAAGTCGTCAGGCAACCTCTTCAATCCTGAAATTGCGGCTGCATTCCGTAAGCATTGTCTGCAGGATGGCGGCAACGACGAGGGCATGGCCCAATACCGCAAGTTCCGCGGTCAGGATCCTGACAACGAGCCCTATCTCAGAGCTCGCGGACTGAAATAATTAGTTTTAGAAACTAAAAGCAAACTTGTGATGAAAGGCTGGGGATCTATAATCAGAAGTGCTTTTTGTTGCACAGTGTTGTGCCTTCTCGTTGTTTTCGCGGAGGCTCAGGAAAAGAAAAATGTAGCCATCAACGCACCGCGCCCCAAGGTGGGCGTGGTGCTGGGCGGTGGCGGCGCCAAAGGTGCCGCTCATATCGGAGTGCTAAAATACATTGAAGAAATGGGCATCCCCGTTGATTACGTCGCCGGAACCAGCATGGGCGCCATCATCGGCGGACTCTACTCCATGGGCTACTCCCCTGACGAACTCTCCCAACTCATCGCCAACATGAATTGGTCGGAATACGTTGGCAACACTATCGAACGCTCTGCCATGTCACCTGAGATGCGCCAGCGAAACAGCACCATGTTCATGAACATCCCCTTCAGCCTCTCGGGAATCACTAATAATACAAATAAAAGCAAGGGCAACAGCCTTGCCAACTACCTACCAAGTGCATACGTCAACAACACCGCCTTGATCAATCTTTTCAACGACCTTTGCATTGGTTATCAGGAAGAGATCGACTTCAACGACCTGCCCATCCCCTTTGCTTGTGTGGCCACCGACATCGCTACCGGTAAGGAAATCGACATACGTCACGGCAGCGTACCTAATGCCATGCGTGCCAGTATGGCTATCCCCGGCGTGTTCTCTCCCGTCAAGATTGATGGCAGAGTACTCGTAGACGGCGGCCTCGTCAACAACTTCCCGGCCGACGTGCTTCACCACATGGGCGCCGACATCATCATTGGCGTGGAAGTCTCCGACAAGAATGAGAAAACTCTTGAAGAAATCCCTTCCCTACCCGACGTCTTAGACTATGTGGTAACCAACGCCGTAAGCATGAAACGAGAAGCAAATCAGAAACTCTGCACCGTCTATCTGGACCCTGACATCACTGGCTACGGCACGCTGAGTTTCACGCCCGACGCCATCGACACCTTGGTGAGACGAGGTTATGAGCGAGCAGCCCAAAACCATGAACAATTGCTCCGCATCAAGCAATACGTCGACGAACAGGCAGGACATAGTGTCAGCAAGACGCTGCAAGCTCCCAAAGCAAAGAAACTGGAAGACAACCCCGTCTTTGTCAGCACCATCACCATCAACCAAGTAGGATCGGTACAAACCCAATGGCTTATCAAAAAAGGCGGATTGGAAGTCGGCAAGTACATCTCGTTAGAAGACATTGAGAAAGCCATCGATATCTACCGAGGCACTGGCGCTTTCAACGATATCACCTACAATCTCTATGAGAGCGACATGAAAATCCCCGGCGAAGACACTAAGACCTATCGGCTGGTGCTCGATTTCAAGCCAACGCTTCCCCACATGATTGGCATTGGCACTCGATTTGATACTGAAGAAGGCGCCGCCATGCAGATCAATCTCGGCATCAACGAAAAACGCCTCTCAGGTTTCAAACTCAATCTTACCGGAAGACTCAGCTACAGTCCACGATTCAACTTAACCGCCACCTACTCCTTGATCCCAGTAGCCAACTTCAACATTGCCTACGATTACCGAAGCCAGAACTTCAAAATGATGATCAAAGACACACGGAAAAACGCCAACTTGTATTACTCGCAAAACCGCTTTGCCTTCTACATATCTCAATTCCAAATTCTTAACATGAATACAGAACTTGGATTTTCTTATTCCGCCACCAACTTCGACCAAGCCTCTTCTACATTTTACGACAACCAGCTGTATGGACCTTTCATCAACCTCAAGTACGACAATCTTGACCACAGCTATTTCGCGCGCAAAGGCTTAAGAACAACAATCAGTGCCCACATGCAATTTGACCCGAATCAGAACAATGCTTCTGCAAAAGATATTGGGATTTCCTATGAGCACTATATCACACCAGGTAATGGCCGATTCACCATCAGTCCACAGCTATACAGCCGTCTGGCCATAGGATGCGACCCTTACGCCAATCTGCTCAATTTCGTTGGTGGCGACATCCCAGGACGTCATTTCGATCAGCAGATACCTTTCATCGGAGTGAGCCACTTGGAAGAGACCAGCGAATTCGCCACCGTGCTGCGTTTCGACTTGCGTTACAATTTCATTGGCAAGCATTACTTGACTGGAACCTACAACATCTTGTGCGCATGTAATTTCCTTGACAAAAAAATAGCCCCACAAGCCCGATTTTTCTCGGGTGCGGGGCTTCGTTATGCCTACAACAGTGTCATTGGTCCCATCGCCTTGACGGCTCAATGGTCAAATATTACGAATCAATTCAGTGTGTATTTCTCGTTAGGCTACAGCTTCTAATACAATTGCTTGTTGTTTTCAAGCAATTGCAACAACCGGTCCGTTTCCTTTGTTGATAGGCGGATAGCGGATAATATTCGATCAACATTATCAACCCTGTGAAGGTCGCTACCCACATAGTCATACAAGCCTTCATTCAGTAACTCATGCGCCTTCATTTTTGCGGGATCGCCATAAGCACCAGCCAATGATAGCAGGTTCAGCTGAAACAGGTAATCCTTCTCTTTCCATCGTTTATATAGAGGCATGGAAGCATAATTATACCGTTCAGGATGTGCCATCACAGGCTGATATCCTTTCAGCATAACCTCGTAAATCATTTCCTTCATTTGGGGATCGGCCATCATGTATGACGTCTCACACAGCACCAACGTCTTCTCCTTGTCAAGCGTAAGAAAGCCTTCAGCACACCGATCCAAGAAACATGAATCCAACATATACTCTCCACCAAGCGAAAGCTCGACACCGACATTGTTCCCATGATCCTGGCAAAACGCCTTGAACTTTTCCTCAATAACCGGCTTTGTGTTTTGAGGATAGTCTTTCATAAAATGAGGCGTCATTTTCAATTTCTTGAAACCATAACGCTCCATCAAAGCCAAGCCTTCCAAAGTTTTCTCAACAGTCGGGAAACCATCGTCCACTCCTGGCAGAAGGTGCGAATGCATATCGCACGCACCTTCGAAAAAGCCTTCGGGTAAGGTTGCCCTACAAATAAACAGCGATCGTAATACCATTGCAATCAATCGTCTTGGCTGGGTTCAATATGATGGTGATGATGGTGCCGACGGTGCTTCGAGCCATGTTTTTTCTTCTTTTCACTTTCCTCCTCTTCATTACCATAGCCATAGCCGCCATAACCATAACCTCCGTAGCCGTATCCGTAGCCATAACCATAGCCGTATCCGTAACCATAACCATAACCGTATCCGTAGCCATAACCATAGCCGTATCCGTAACCGCCATAGCCGTATGATCTACGTTTCTTGTACTTCACAGAATTAAGGACCACTGAAAGGTTCGGGAACTTATCGGCCTTATAAATCCTGTCAAGCTCCGAAACCAGGCGTTTGTCGGTCTTATTTGCCCTAATCACAAACAAGGTGGTATCCGCGACACGTTTTACAATCTCCGGGTCTGCGACAATGCCAAGAGGCACATTATCAAGGAATACATAATCATAATGTTGGCGCAGATAGTCGACCATCTCTTCCAACCTGTTGCTCATCAACAATTCAGCGGGGTTGGGAGGCACGGGACCGGAGAACACCACATCCATGTTCTGCACAATCAGGTCTGGGTTGATCAGTTCCTCCACTGAATCCACCGCACCTGAGAGGAAGTTCGACACACCTGTCCGAGGCTTCACGCCAAACACCTTATTGATGGTACCTTTACGAATGTCAAGGTCAACCAATACTACTTTTTTGTTGGCCAAAGCAAAGCTGGTAGCAAGATTGGTGGAGATAAAAGTCTTACCAGATGCCACCACAAACGAGGTAAACATCACCACCTGCCCTCCTTTGATATCCTGTTTTTTCATATATTCCAGATTGGAACGTACCAAACGGAAAGCCTCCGATATTGAGTCACGACCATTTTCCCTAACCACGATAGCATGGTCCTTGGCATCCTCCTTCAAAGGAATTTCTCCCAAGAACGGCGTCTTTGTCAGCCTTTCCACATCGCCGCGGAAATGAACTCTGGTATCAAGTAGACGCTTCAGAACAATCACTATGATTGGAATCAGCAACCCGATCATGATACCTCTGGTCACCGCTTTCTTTGGCTGTGGTGCAATGGGCGAATAGTTCGGCCACGCCTGGTCAATCACCTTGGCCGAGGCTTCAATCTTTGGTTCATTCATAAGGAGCTCTTCACGTTTGGTGAGCATGGCAAGCAACAGTCCTTCCTTGATTTGTTTCTTACTTTCAATGTCCTTCACACGCAATTGTTCCACAGGAACTGACTGCACCTGCGCATTAGCCATCTGACGGCCTCTGGATGCCGATGCAATACGGGTATTCAATTCACCGAGATAGGACCGTAACGATTCTTCCACGCTGCTCTCCAGTGTTATCAGTTCCGTCAATTTGGCCTGGGCGTTGGGGTTGTTCATCGTGCCCGCTTGCTTGTACCTATTCAGCTGGAGCACCATCTCATTGTATTTGTCGATCATCTCGGCCGACTTTCCCGACAAACCCATATTACTGGGAATCAGATCGTGTTCCTCATTGCTAACGACATAATCCAACAAATACTCGGTCAATCCCTTTTGGAATTCCAGATTCTTCAACTCTTCGGAAAACTCCACGCTCGATGCCAGATACGATTCGCCAAAGGCATGTACGTCGATGATATTGTGACGTTGCTGGAAACTGACCATTTGTTGTGAGATGGAATCCAAATCGCTATCGAGGTAAGCAATACGTTCATCGATATACTTCGAAGAGTATTTCAGAATGCGCTTTTGGTCCTCCATAGAGTCTTCGTTATACACTTCGATCAGGGTGTTAAGCACGTCAGCGGCACGGGTCGGTGACGTATCGGACAGCGAGAGGTTTAAGATCGTGTTTTTACGTTCATCATCGGCACCTACGTAGATGGCATTGCGGTATCTTGCTGCCACAATTGCTACTGGCAAACGCTGTACATGAATAGATATCCCATTGAAACCATCATTGTAATACCATGTGTATTCAACTTTCACCTTACCCACCGGGGTGTTGACCACATCACCCACATGAACAGTCATTTTGGGCAATTCCTCATTCCCTTGGAAAGCTGAAAGAATCACTGTAGCAGTATCTTGGGGCGTCACGATTAAGGTAGCCGAGAGCTGTTCGTTCGCTTCCGGAAACGACACCTCCACTGGCGAATCCTTATACAGCACCTTGTTACGCTTGGCCAAACGGGTGTTGTAGGAATACATGGTATTAAGGTTCAACCTTCTCACAACGCTTTCCATCAAGGTTTGCGACTTGATGATGATCATCTCATTGCTAATGGAAGTCAAGGCCACTCCTTGTCCCGAGAACTCATTGATGAGGGCAGATGAGCGCAACGATTCAGAACCACCGCTACTGCCCGACTTGAGCATAATAGTTGCCGAGCTTGAGTAAATCCGTTCCTCGCCCTTAACCTTGTAAAAGGCTATGCCTGCACCGATTGCAGCACAGATGATGAACCACGGAAGGTTGCGGATAAGAAGGACCAACACATCCTTAAATTGGATGCCAGTGTTGGCACCTTCCTCAAGGAACGAAAGATCCTCCGAGTTGTTGGGCGATATATTTGCAATGTTTTTTTCCATGACAATTCTATTTTTTACTTATGCCAAAAACAGTCAGGATAATAGCAACGGCGGATAGCAGCGAAGCTATGGACGACACAAGGGTAAAGGTTGTCATAATACCCTCCTGTGTATAGGTTCTTCTGAACGATTGGGTTACAATGATGTCGTTTTGTTGCAACAAGAAGAACGGATCGTTGAACACTTCCGACGACCTCGGGTCGAGGAAACGAGTCACCATCTTCCCGTCAATCTCGCGCATTACGGCAATCTTATCACGCTTGGTAAACTTGTTCAGGCCACCAATCATGGCAAGTGCCTCCAAGAATGTGCAACGTTCATTGCTAATATTCAACACCGTGCCCCCATCAGCGGTTCCCAGCACAAACACCCTAAAATTATTGAACCTCACATCCACCATGGGATCATTCATATGTCCCCCTTGAATCAAGAGGCTCTTAATGGTGTCTTGCAGCTGCAGGCGTGTCATTCCCTGAACATGAATCTCTCCCAAAGTGGGGAACTGGATATTTCCATTTACGTCAACCAAATACCCAGCATACGCCTGCTGATTACCACCCTGTATGGTTCCAAAGGGATTGAACGGTTCAGCCAGCTCCTTCTCGACGCCAAACCCGATCACTGTGATACGCAGTTCATCGTAAGGTGCGATCACAGCTTCAAACTTGCTATTCAACGGGATAGCCCCATCTTGTGTTAAATCCTGAAGATAGCTCACCTCTTTCGAGGTAACACACGACGAGACGATGGTGAGCAAAAACGCTGAAACAATGAGTAATTTGAAATATTTCATGCTTTTCAAATAAAATGCTTCTATGACAATTTGCAAAATTACAATTTTTTCTTGACAATGATGGCTTTCACCATGTTCTTCACCCATTGGACTCCCATCTCGCAGCACCACTGCCACGGATTGTCGGTCCATCGTTGGGGGTGAGTGGTAACCATAGCTTTCTGTGGAAAGTGTCCCTCTTTAACAGCTTTGATAACGTCGTCGGTATGATGGTACACCCAGCCTTTTTGTGACCATTGTTCTTGATATTCAGGAATCTTATCACGCACACTAACCTTGAAGCCATCCCAACAACGGCCTGTGTCAGTAAGGTAAAACACCTCGGAGAAGTCCGTGTCTAAATATGACTCTGTCTTAATTCCAAGCTGATGATAGTCATAGTATTTCCACAAGTCGCGGCTATCCCATTGGGATGTCGGACTGCCATGCATGCAGATGCTAGTAACTGGCACCAGCTTCCTAAGGCTTTCCAGATGATCACAAAAGTCTCGATATGCCAGTTCCATATCCCCATCACAGGTGGACAGCGACTCATAGTGATATCCTATTTCATGTCCCATAGCGGTAATCTCACGAATGGCCTCTTCTTCCCAACCGTAAGGCTTGGCACGAAAATAATAGACGGCCTTCCATCCCAACTCTTGCTCAATTCGAGCGGTTTTCACACTGTTTTGAGGCTTTTTGTCCACATCGTGGCGCAACGTCACCTCGCCATAGCCCTGAAGTGCGAGTAATAGTTCTCTATATTTCTTTAACGTGAAGTCCATGGATAGTTCTCAATAAAGTCAACGAAAAAGGCAGTGACATCAATATGATCCAACAAGAAGCGATCTCTTTTGACCAGCCATTCGGCTTGTAACGCCTTGTAGTCCATCTCCAACAACGACTTAACCTGAAGGCACATCTTATTGAAATCACTTGGCTGATATGCATAGCAGAGGCCGTATTTGTCTTCCATCATGTTTGGCACTGATAGCCTACCAGCAAATGTATTGCACTTCAATGCAGGAACGCCCAGCACAGCCGCTTCGGATGTCATGGTCTGACTGTCGCCCACAAACAAGGAACAATACGCCATAAGCGAATGTATTTCCTCAGGTGGCACCGGAAGACGATAGGGTTCAAACTCAGGCTCCACAGCACGTTCTGACGTGATGATCACACGTCCTTTGGCTTGCAACAGGTTGAAAAGCGTCCGCTTTTGTTCCATCGAAAGACCAGACTGACCCACGTCATGATGCCCCTTCATGGCAACAAAACGCATGATAAAGAAGCGTTCACCCTCCTTCAGACCCGCTTTCTCAAGCACCGATCGGTCAGGCTTGAAGCGGTTGGGATGCAGGTAAGCCAACTCATGAGTCCCCGCATAATAAACAGCATGTTTTGTCTTGCGTTTGATGCAATCAGGTGTCAGTACCGCATCGCACAGCGGATGGCCATATTTCACCAGCAAAGGCTCAGCTTCATCGTCATCATCGTCAAACACAAACGACTTCATCCGGGTCAGCTTGGAGACATGGCTCAATACCAAACCGCTGCTCAAGCCTAAATCAATCTTGTTTTTCCTGACAAAGTGCAGCAATCGGGCATCTTGGGTGGCTATGGTCAACGCTTTTCCGAAGAGGCTATCCCTTTTCCCCCCTAAGTTCACACACGGTGTCATACCATAATGTTCCATCAGTCTGATAGTCACCGAATCGCTGCGTACTGAATAAAACAACTGATGTCCATGGCTTTTCAGCGTCTCTGAGAGATACCGAAAAAGATGCACATGCGCTGGATGCCCTATGTCAATCAAGATGTTCATATTTTCCGTAGCCAATAGTATGTTTTTTTGGCAAGGCCTTTCGCCTGACGAATCCATTGATATTTAGTAAATACCAGCCGTGGAACATAGGAGTAAACAGTACCGAACTTCAGCTTATAATCGGCCATCCCACAAAAGTTCAAATCACCGCCCCCCCTTTCACGCATCATCCGCATGGCTTCCCAAACCATCAGTTCATTGGGACAATATTTCTGGTATCTCTGGTAGCTCGCCCCTGTCCAATAGCTACATTCGCCTTTGTCGAGACAAAAGATACCTGACGACATGACTTGTTGCCTGCATTCCTCATCTTTTCCAACAACCTGGATCATGATCACCCTGTCGGGAAACAGCGACTCACACAGCGCCAACATTCTATCCTTCTTTTGGGATGCTTTGGGTTTCATGCCTTGTTTTGCACACACATCGCGCAATTGGTCATAGTGGATCCTTACAAATTCGGCTATATCCTCAAACCGATCTACCGTACGGACTTGCAGGCCCAGCTTTTCAGCCTTATGAATGCTGTATTTGCACGACTTGTAATGCAATCCCGCCCACAGTTCCTCTTCGGTCTTTCGCAAATCGACATGCAATGTGGGCCTAATCTCATAACGTACGCCAGCCTTGTCCAGCACCTCATTGTACCACGTCTTGTCGCTAACCCACTCCTGACTATCTTCTCTCAATTGCCAATCATCAACTTGGAAATAGCTTGAAATACCAGTATCAAACAACCACTGCGCCAGTGACTTATAAATCTCAACACGTTCCTCTTTCGAAACCATTTTTGTCAAGGATAGCCCTTGCGTATAGGTTCCTATTCCCTCGTAAGGGGCCGTCACCAAGGTAGCAGCTCTCCAAAGCTTCTCACCCAAGAAATAGCCGATGCTTTCGTCGTCTGAAAACACCTCTGCTACGAAAGGCTTGTAATGAATCCGATCCAGATATGCCATCCATTTTCGAGTTTGAAAACAGGTGCTGTCATAGGCGGATTCGATCCGTTCCCAGTCTTCCTCGTTAGGCTTTATTTCTTGAAAGCGATAATAGCTCATAATACTTCTTGCCGCAGAAATACAACCATGGGTGGCACTCATGGATAAACCTACCATGTTCCACCAACTCACCTCCGAATTCCGCCTTGAAGTCGCGGACTCCATACGGTTCGTTGGGCTTGCCAGCGCCCATGAAATCATACACCTTACACCCGTTTTCGGCCGCATGCTTGATACCCAACCACGTCGCCACCGATGACGGACGTATATTCTTATGGGAATGGTCATCCCCGCATTTCATCCATTCATACACAGCCTTTCCTTCAAGGCACACGCACACCGAACCTCCCACGATCTCCCCTTCATACTCAATAAGGAAGAACCTTGCGCTTCCCAATGCATACAGTTTCTCGAAGAACTCCATTGGAAACAGTGGTTTCTTTACTTTCATCCGATATAGTTCCGTCAAAAGCGTATAGAACTTTTTCAGCTGATCTTTGGTGGGATGCTCCACCTGTTGTGCGCCATCACGCAAGGAGAGTCGGATGTATCTCCAACGGTGCTTTCCAATTCTGGCTTGTGCCTCTTCAACTGATTCAGTTCCCACGTGGAAATTCAAGTGCGGTTCATACCTAAAGCCACATTCCTCGAACACCCGTCTCCAACGACCATAATCGTTAAAATTACGTGTTTCTATATAAATCGCCTTTTTCCGAAGGCTTTCGTTAAGCGATCTTAACAGCGTCGACAATTCCCCATCAGTAATATCCTCTGCCAGTAAGGGACCTCCTATAATGATGGCCCTTCGGGAAAGGTATTGCTTGACCTTGCCTCCGTCACGCTGGATGTATCCAACAACAACACCCTTCAATCGTTTCTCTCCTTCAACCCCCAAAGCGAATGGCTCAAGAAACGACAAACTGGAGAAGAAATCGTACGCTTCCTTGGTTTGGAACCATGTAGCCACGGGAGACGACTTTACCAAATCGCTCCATTCTTCCTTGTTTATCCCATCAATCCCGATTACCCTACACATACCTTTTCGTATAAACTAATCAGTTGTTCTGCCACTTGACGGTTGTCGAGGCCGTCGGTAACCAACTTGCTCCTTCCCTGGGTTTTTCCTTTAAAAGCCAAAGCCTTGCGAAGCAGTTCCGCCAGTTCATTCGGCTCACGAGTCAATGCTACATAACAGCCATCTACGCCTTCCACACGCTCACGCACATCCCCCACGTCAACACTAACGATGGGGCAACCGCAAGCCATAGCTTCCTTGACCATCTGTGGTGATCCTTCGGAGAGCGAAGTCATCACCATGGCATCGGCTGCACACAACAGCAGCATTGCCTTTTCTCGCGAATAGCCCTTCATTTCATGCAACTCCACTTGACTATCGCCCAACAACGCCATGGTTTCCTTTGCCAAAGAGACATTTTTAACCTTGTTGTCGAAAGCTCCCGGAAAGACGACAATGCGTTTCTCCACATTCAAGTCCAAACGACGTCTCGCCTCAGCTTTATCGATCAATTGTAAATCCGACAGGTCGATGCCACAAGGCAACAGCGTGTATTTCTTTTTCAGACCAGACTTCTCAAGCGCTCTTCGCGAAACGAGAATGTTCCATGCCGAAAGACTCATCGCTACTTTTGACAGTGGTAACACTTTCCCATCGTTAATGTCTGATCCATGATAAGTGGTCACCACAGGCACCTTGCGCTGCATGTTAGCCAACAGGCCGCATAAGCCATAATGCGCATGCAGCAAATCGGGGCAGTACTCCTTGATCTTGTTTTTCAAAGCTTTCAGATGGCTGAAATAGCCCGTAATGCCTTTGCCTTTTACCAGGAAATACTCACATTCCACGCCGTGTGACCTTATTGCGTCAACCTGTTCCTTCACAAAAGGAGCGACATCACCCTCATACCCTTCCTTGTAACGACAAACCACCAGCACTTTCATCACAGCATCCCCCTTCCTGCCAGCTTGAACCAGGCCCATGCTATATTGGCCACCACAATGCCATACATCCAATAGTCGATCCACTTCACATGCTTCTTCTTCAGCATCGAGATTCCCACAGCGGCAAACATAAGCTCGAATGGCAACGCTGGTTGATGGAAGCGCTCCGAGTGCGCAAAATTGCTGAAGGCAATCACTGTCAAGTAACCGAGCATTAACGCCAAAGGCATAGTGTGTTTTCTCCAATCCCCGTTCAGCAAAAGCATTATCAAGGCAAAGATTACAAAGCCCGACATAATATTCTTAACATAGTTGCCGCCATGCAACATCTGTTGGTTTTCTTGACCGGGAGTATTGACCATGGTGGGGAATGGTATGGTGAAAATCAAGGGGGCGAACACTGTTTTGGAGGCGTATCGCGCAAAGGCATTGCCACCTTCACGTTCTGCCCTCCATTCCATTCCAGCACGCTGATTCATTACCCTTCCCTCCCAAACTTCTTCAAACTCGCCTATGATTCTGTTACCAATCACAGTAACCGACATGGCAATAGCTACAACCACGATGATGGCCACTCTTTTCCACCAGTTGTTGAGAGGTCCCTTGTTAAATACCAAGGCAACAAAAGTCGCTATCAATTCAATGGCTCCCAGCACCGTCCTGAAAGTAAATATGGCCAAGAAAGAGAGCAATGCCCAAATAAAATACTTCGTATTAAACTTACCACTTACTATCATGCGGTCAATACTATCTACGAACAGTACCGTTAGGAACACCATGTCGGCTTCCTTCAGGTGGATACCGCAATAATAAACCAAGTTGGGCATCAGCATACAGAAGATGGCCGACATACGTCCCACACCTTCCCCAAAATGCCGTTTTGCCAATTGGTAGATCAGCACGCAGGTGGTCGCGCCGACCAAACAATGGAAGAATCGAACACCCA
>JAEEGH010015603.1_pt1 | contig 16469 bp, 15 predicted proteins | sample 9134181 | NCBI WGS metagenome assembly JAEEGH01 (sample SAMN16246544, study PRJNA631951) | gut metagenome | biome: gut microbiome; feature: rumen; material: DP-attached | host: Bos | place: Iran: Karaj | collected 2018-10
ACGGCTTGTAGTAAAAATGGAATGCCACCGATATGGTCTTCATGTCCGTGGGTGATGAAAAGAGCTTTGATTTTATTACGATTGTTTTTTAGGTGTGTGAAATCTGGAACGATATAGTTGATACCAGGGAATTCCACACCTGGGAATTTAACACCAGCATCGATAATAATGATGGTTTCATCATTTTCGATACAGTACATGTTTTTACCGACTTCACCTAAGCCACCAAGTGCATAGACAGAAACCGGCAACGAAATAGCCTTTTCCATTTAACAAACCTCCTTACATTATAATATGTATAATTTGTCGCCCTTATTATAGCACCATTTAATAAAAAGGACACAAGTATCAACTTGTATCCTTATTAGATAATCTCTTCCCCAGGCATTTTGCCGTTAGGATTGTTAGCGTTTATTCTATCATAATAGAATATACCATCTAAATGATCATATTCGTGTTGTAAGACAATGGCGTCATATCCCATCGCGGTGATGATAACATCTTCACCGGTTAACGCTTCATACGCTCTCATCTTAATCTTGTAGTAGCGGTGGACTAATCCTTCGTGATGATTAGGAACTGATAAGCAGCCTTCACCTTGTTCTAAGGCACATTTCTTCATGCTAGTTTCTAGGATTTGAGGATTAACGATTTGATATTCAACTGGTCCATTATCTGTTTGATAGTAGATAACAAACATTCTCTTTAATAATCCAATTTGGATTGCGGCCATCCCCACACCTGGTTGAATATGATGTTTTTCTGCGTATTCTTCATCCTGGCTTAATTTGAGGTAATCAAGCATCGCATCTAAAGTATCCTTGTCATTCTTAGATAAGGGTAATTCGACAGGAAGTGATTTCTTCCTCATAATTGGATTGGTATCTTTGATAATCTTTAATTTCATACGGGCATATATTAACACAAAATAAACATAAATGTATTGATAAAACATTTGTTATAATGAATTAGATATGAATAAAGACATCTACACCAAAGCAGAAAACCTCAAAGAACTTCTCGAAAAAGATCCTCGTATCATCAAACTAAATGAATTAGAAAAGAAGATGAATGAAGATGAAGAAGTGATGTCTTTAGCCTATAAAAAAGATATGGCGTCAGTGAATTATAGTGATGTTTTAAATCACTTCTCTGAAGAATCTCCTGAAGCTAAGAAAGTATTAAAAGAATTACACGAAGCAAAGCTTAATCTAGATAATCACCCATTAGTGAGAGAATATCTAAACGCTTACGCTGAAGTGAGAGAGTTATATGGTGAGATTAATGAAATCTTATTTTCTAATTTTGCCTCTAATCTCTGCCCTAAGGAAAAATAGTTATGAGAATCGTCGGCGGACTATATAAAAGAAGATTAATCACCTACCCAGATGATGCGGAACATATTAGACCCACAAAAGACCGCATTAGAGAGGCTATTTTCTCCGCGATTGGGGATTTAACCGGTTACACCGGTGTTGACCTTTATAGCGGCTCTGGAGCGATGGGAATCGAAGGATTATCTCGTGGATGTAAATTCATGACCTTTGTGGACAAGAACAAAATCGCCATTGATACCACAAAGAAGAACCTATCTTCCTTAGGAATTAAGAATAGTGAAGTCCTCTATATGGATGATGAATCCGCTATTAAATTATTTATAAAGGAAAAAAGAAAGTTTGATATCGTCTTTCTTGATCCTCCTTATAAACAAGGAAGATATGAAGAAATCATTTCTTTATTCATAGAAAATGAATTATTAGACAAACATGCTATAATCGTTATCGAAAGCGATAGAGATGTCGCTATCAAACAAGAATATTACTCTTCAAGAAGAGATTATAAATATGGCGATATCAAAGTCGCGATATTATGGAGGTAGTTATGAAAGTTGCCATCTATCCAGGAAGTTTTGATCCAATCACTAATGGACATCTTGATGTCCTTAATAGAGCCTTAAAGATTTTTGACAAAGTCATCGTCTTAGTGGCCGTTAATCCAAAAAAGAAATCTCGCTTCTCCGCAGAAGAAAGAGTGGCGATGATTAAAGAAGCAGTTAATAATCCAAATGTGGAAGTCGATGCTTCATCAGGATTAACCGTTGAATATGCTAAAGCACATGGTGCGACACACTTAATCCGTGGCTTACGTGCGGTTACCGACTTCGAATATGAATTCCAATTAGCCAGTGCAAACGACTTCATTGATAGCAATATTGATACTGTCTTCTTAATGAGCAAGAACGATAAGTCATTCATTAACTCCTCAATGATTATGGAATTATATGAAGCTGGTGTTGATGTCTCTAGCTTAGTTCCAAATAGCGTTGTTAAAAGATTAAAATAAAAGGATGCCTCAAACATCCTTTTTTTATTTATAAAAAGAAAACTGGGACTTGCCCAGTTTTTGTTTATCCGTTGTATTCTTCTGAGAAGACGTTACCGGCACTTGGATTATTGGTCCAGGCGTTTCTTAATGTTCTAGCTTTTGCGTAGTCATCTGTTCCGTCTGTGCCAGAGAATGTGAAGAGGACTTCTTTCACACCGTAGTCACTTCTCCAACCAAAGTGGCCTTCTTCTGTTAAGTCGATAAGGAAGATTGCTGGAGTGGTGATTGTGTCTTTATCGGTAAGGTTTTCGAGGTTTGTTTCGTAAGCAGATTCATTACCGTTAATGTAGTATGGGTGATCGTATGCGTCACCTTCCATAGCGGAGATTGTTGTTTCGAAGAAAGAACCAACTTCTGCTCTATCGTAAACTTTTTCGAATAAGTTATCGCCATCATCATTTGTGGTATCAGCATAAATGGTGTGGAGTTTGAATGGTAATGTGCCTAAGCCATCTTCGCCATCTAAAGCAAAGCTTGCGCCTTTGCCCCAGTTGTTTTCAAGTGTTTTGAATGCGCCGTATCTATCGGAACATTCGGAACAGTTTTCTTGGACGATAGCTAAGAAGAACTTTTCACCAAATTTCTTTTTACCGGATTCTTCAACTTTACCTGTTTCAGCGAAAGCGGTGAGGTAGTTGAATAATTCATCGACTTCACTCTTGTTGTCTTTATCAGCATTCTTGAGGCTTAATTTCTTGCTGGTATAGTATTTTTCAGCTGCGGTTTCATCTTTAACCCAAGATTTGACCCATTTTGTTAAATGTGGAATGGAGAAGATAATTGCAAAAATACCACCGACGATTAATAGTGGTTGAATCCATGCTGTATCTTTAATCCAACGTCCAATACGAACGAAGAATCTTCCAATTGCTCTTAATACTACCATAATACGATTGCCTCCCTATATTTACATATAGCGTTATTATCCTATCACTTCAAATATGTGATTTCAACAAACTATTATGTATTTTATATGTATGTGCGCCAAAATGTCCACCACAAAAATAAATTATTATTTTCACATCTCAGTTGTTTTTTAGTAAACAAGTCTATACAATAACATGCGTCAATTATGAAAAAGAGCGAAAAAATTAAAAGAAAAATAAATGACTATTTATTCGACCATCGTATATTAAGAGCGTCTTTAGAACATCTTAATGCTCTTTTCCACTCAGCCGTGGCCGCGTTAATTTTCGCATTTGGGTTCGCGAGTTTTATTACTCCAGCCATCGTAGAAGTATCTGAAGGTGTAATGCAAGAAGGCTTACACATCGCAACAGGTGGTGTGTCAGGCGTATCTCAAACAATCGCACTTGCACTCAAGATGGGTGGCGCGCTTGATGGTATCTCTGGCGATACAGTTAGTACAGTTATCTCTATTGCGTACTTCGTGATCAACATCCCAATCCTTACCTTTGCATTCTTCAAAATCGGTAAGAGATTCGCTATCTATTCAGTTATTAATGTAGGTTTATCATCTTTATTTATTTTCTTATTCACACACCCAGAGATATCTGGTATTCATATCACAAGTCTTATCGCACAGAATAAGATGATTTATAATCACGAATTAGTGAGAGTTTTATTCGGCGCTGTGACAGTCGGTGTTTCTAGTGCATTCGCTTATCGTGGTGATGTCTCTTGTGGTGGTATTGATGTCTTCTCTTATTACTTTGCTTTAAGAAAATCTTCTAGCATTGGTAAATATGGCATTATCATCAATAGTTGCATTATTACTTCGTATTCAATTTTATTGGTTGCCTCAACAGCAGGTGCAGATTGGGAGTCTGGCGTCATCGCCTTCTTCTTCTCAATCCTCTACTTATTCGTCGCTAACTTAATCATTGATGCAATTAACTTAAGAAATAAGAAGATTCAAGTCCAAATCGTTACTAGTAGTGAATACTTAGTTCCAGTGTTAATCGCTAACTTCCCACACGGCGCAACAGTGGTTAATGGCGAAGGTGCATACACTCACGCACCAAAGAAAGTTATCTACATGGTTGTCTCATCATCGCAGGTTAAAAGTGTCGTCACACTTGCACGCAAGGTTGATCATCACGCATTCATTATGATTACGCCTCTATCACAGGTGTATGGAAACTTCTTCATCAAACCTGTTGAATAAAATAAAAAACGGCTGAGAAATCAGCCTTTTCTTTTACCTATTTTGGCGGAGAAGATGGGGTTCGAACCCATGCGAGACTTGCATCTCCTAGCAGTTTTCGAAACTGCCCCCTTGAGCCGCTTGGGTACTTCTCCAGCGGTGGTATTATAACATAATTTAATCTATATGCACTGCGCTTCCATAATTTGCTTTATTTGTTATACACACATATAATGTAGGTAAGTATATAAAAAGCGCGAAAGCGCAAAAGGGGTTTTTATGAGTAAAACAAAATGTATACCTTTTCTTGCTCTTGTAGCAATGCTTTCAGCATGCACATTGGGCAACGGAAACGCAAAAATGAAAAAGTATTCCAAAGAAGTAACCGCTGAAGATTGGAATACCAACATGAACGCCGCATTGAACGGAGAGACCGTTGGTTCTGGCGATGTCAATGCAACAGTTAACCTTTATTTCTTAGAATCTGGCAAGTCCACACTCGGCAAAGAGAACTTAGGCTATACAGAAACGAAGGCCACCGGAACAATGAAGGGCCAATACGATGCTGATAGCAACATTGGAAAGTTCGATATGAGTCTTAAAGGCAAGATGAAAACCGATGTTAACAAAATGAGTATGGGTTATGATGTCTCAGGCAGTAAACAACGTTATTATCAAACCAAGACCGTTACTCAAGAAGTCGATGGTGTTGAAACCGAAGTTCAAAAGACCATTGGCGTCAATACAAAACAAAAAGAATATTATTTTGAAAATGATGATGTTCAAACAATGACTTTGTATTACGCATTAATGCCATTATTAGCATTCGGATTCCTTCCAGCGAATTATGAACATGCTGAAGACAAAGATAATTTCCACTTCTATCAAGATAGCAAGATGTTCACTTGCGAATATTCCAAAACTATAGAAAAGGAACAAAAAGAAACAATAGATGGACAAGAAACTGTTTATCGTCGCGATAAAGAAGTGAAAACCGACATCGTTCAAATGGAATATAAGAAGAGTGGTGATAAACTCACTTCCTTCACTGTTAGATATGAACAGAAAAAAGAAACCACAAAAACTTACGCTATTGACTATAACGAATACCGCAAAGATCAAATTGTTTCTGAAGTCGAAGATATGATTTTTGATGCCAAATTCCAAATTAAAGATGTCTCATTTGAAGCCATTAACCTTGATGGTTATATCGATGGCGGAAATGACGTCGATGTTGGACTTGGCGACTAAGGAGGAATACTAATATGAAAATCAGAAAAATTATTCCATTGTTAGCAGCCACAGCATTACTTACTGGCTGTAACCTCTTCAAAAGCAGTGAAAGCTTCAAACCTTCTAAATATTCTAAAGAAGCAACATGCGCTGAAATTAATGAAAAATACCAAAACGGTTTAACAGAAGCCGGCGTTCCTACAACTAGTGACCCAGTTGATTTCTCCTTGAAAGGAGCAATGCAATATGTCGTTAAAGGAAGTATCAAAAATGATGGCGCGACAAAAGAGTCCACTAGCATCAAACAAGTTGTTAACTTCTCAGGTGAATATGACAAGGATTCTAAAGTCGCCCACACAAATCTCTCCGCTGAAATGGCATATACAGCTTCCGTCGGTTATGGTTCGATGAAATATGACATGAAGGGCTCTGATAAGAACGAAAGCTACGCTCAAGAAGTAATTAAAGGTGATGCTTTTGAACTCACAATCGCACACTTATCCGAAGGAAGATATTCTAAAGAAACAGTTGCTACTGAAAGCTTATATACAGCATTCTTCAATAAAGTAATGAGCACCAGTGGCTTCACAATGGGCACTTTAATTGATGCAGCTTCATATGAAGCTTTGTCTCAAGAAATGAAAGACCAATATAAGTTCTATGTTGATGATAATCAATTCACAATGATTAGATCGGCTGACTCCGAAAGCACTAGCGAAACTAAAGAACAAAAATCAACCACAACAAACACAATTCAATACAAGGTTAAAGAAAACCAATTAACATATTTTATTGACATGACAACAGTCTCTGAAACCAAGTATTTACAAGATAGTGGTGATTATCTTGCAGGTGAAATCGTTAATCAAGAAGTTCAAATGTCCTATAAGGGAACATTCTCATTTGCTGAAGTTAATGTAGAAATGAAAGACCTCAGTAAATTGACTCTCAGTTCTGAAGCTTTCACCGTTAATTCAATGTTCTCCATTGACCTCGGTTTATAAGGACTAACTAATAAAAGGCCGTCAATTCGTTGGCGGTCTTTTTCTTTACCTTACAATTGTGAGATTTTATATTTGACTTTTTTATAGTCAAAATAAGGGGGTTTAATTATAATATTAAAGTATGCAGTGGTGGAATTTTCAGGATCAATCCTTCGTAACATTCTTCTTAATAATAGTAATATTATTACTTGTCGCAGCCGCGGTTATTACGACTTATATTTTGATTAACCGTTCTTTTAGAGGTTATGAAAAGAAACTCGAACAAGAGAGTATTTCCACACGTATTTTCTCTATCGATATGAAGAACAACAGCGTTGTTTATTTCAATCGTAGCGATATGAAAGATAAGAAAGAAATGGATATTGCAAGTTTCTATTTCCATTTCCATCAAAACGATACTGATAAAGTTAAACAATGGATTTTATCCATCATCGAAAATCCAAAAACCGCTGATCAATATTTAGAAGCCGATGTCGTTGTTAACCGTGGTAGGGCGACATACTTCTCCTTACTCAAGCTTATTAAATATGATCCAAAGGTGAGAATTATCCACCTCGAAAGTCACATTCTTAAATACATTACTCCAACAAACTTCTCCTCTTCTAAGAAAGGCGCTCTTTCTGGTGTTGTGAAGAGAAGTGTTATGAAGGGTATCATCTCCAAAGGCAAATCCTTACGAGGATTTACTTTCGCTATTCGCTTCTTCTATGTCCGTCAAAAGGCATTATCAAATGAGAAGATTGAAAGATACATGATGATGACTCTTAAAAACGAGATTTATCCATACGCAAGTAATAAACGTGAACCACGTCAAATCTTAGATGAAAGTGGAAGCGAAGTTATCTTATTCGACTTACATTTATCTAATCGTGATGAAGCTATGCATTTAGCAGCATCTATTTGCCACTCCTTAAAGAAATGTATTGCTGTTAATGGTTATTCTGATTCTGTAAATTTAGCCATCGGTGTCGTGGAAAACGCTCAATATTACCAAGACTTTGATATGATCGTCCAAAAGGCTCAAGAAGCGTGTATTACCGCACAACAAAACGGACAAGATGTCTTTATTTATCAAAAGAGCCGTGGACCAATGTCTCAAGAACTTAATAAGTTTAATCAAGAAGTTGATAGATTACTTGATAACAATAACTTACGTTATCTCTATCGACCTATTGTGGATGCCTCACGTACTGGTACCGCATTCGGATACTTTGAGTATGTGCGTGCATACAATTCGCCGTTCTCATCATTCCAAGAGATGAGTAAATACGCCGCTAAAGTGGGTAAGAATAGAGAGCTATTTGCAAATATTGCAAAGACAGTTATTCCTAAGTTTGCTAGTGAAAAGCCTAACCAAACATGTCGCTTATTCTTATCAGCATCAATGATGGATATCGACCATATGGCGGAAATTTTACCGCAAATCCCGCAATCGAAAGATGTGAACTTAGTTCTCGTCTTTGATGAGCACGAAGTTAATGAAAACGCGATGGAACTTGAGTTACTCAATACTTCCTTACATAAGTTTAGAGAACTCGGCTATGAGATTGCTTTATCTCTTAAAGATAAGAACTTATTATTAGACCCATCTGTTTATGAGAACTTCGATTACTTCGTCGCCGGTGCGGCTATGATGGGTGAAATCAAAAAGAATAATCGTGTGCGCTTATCTATCCACACATTAATCGAACAATTGCTCGTTTATAATCAACCAATTATCGCCACCGACTTAGAAGGTTGGCCAGCGGTTGAGTTGATTATCAAAGCGGGCGTCCCAATTGTCTCTAGTGAGGCAATTAGCCCATCTAATGACATGCTTCTCCCAGTCGAGAGAAAGAAAGTCCTTAGATTACACTCAATGTATGAAACATTCCGTTAGGAGAAATATATTTTATGGAAAACAAACAAATCAAAAACCAAGCCATTACTAGACAAGAAGATGACTTCGCTCAGTGGTACACTGACGTTGTTAAAAAAGCTGAATTAATGGATTATTCATCCGTTAAAGGTTTTATCATCTATCGTCCATATAGTTATGCGATTTGGGAAGAAATTCAAAACTATTTAAACAAGAGATTTAAAGAAACTGGACACGAAAATGTTTACATGCCAACAGTTATCCCAACATCCTTGCTTCAAAGAGAAAAAGATCATATCGAAGGATTCGCTCCAGAGTGCTTAATCGCCAATATCGGTGGTGGACAACAACTCGATGATCCTCTTATCATCACTCCAACAAGTGAAACACTCTTCTGTGAACACTATCAAAAGATCATTAAGAGCTATAGAGATTTGCCAAAACTCTATAACCAATGGAGAAGTGTTGTGAGATGGGAAAAGACCACACGTCCATTCTTAAGAGGTGCGGAATTCTTATGGCAAGAAGGCCATACTATGCATGAGACAGAAGAAGAAGCTCGTACCGAAACATTAAAGATGCTTGAAATCTATGATGATTTAGGTAGAGATGTCTTAGCTATTCCTTTCATGAAAGGAAGAAAGACCGAAAAAGAAAAATTCGCCGGTGCTTTAGAAACCTATTCTATCGAAGCGTTAATGCCTGATGGAAAAGCCTTACAAAGCGGCACCACACATTACTTCGGACAAGGATTTGCAAAAGCGTTTGATATTCAATTCCAAGGTAGAGATGGAAAACTCGAAAATCCATACCAAACATCTTGGGGTGTTAGCACACGTTTATTAGGCGCGATTATTATGGTCCACGGTGATGACAATGGTTTAGTCTTACCTCCATATGTCGCACCTGTTCAAGCGGTTGTTATTCCAGTCGCACAACAAAAACCAGGCGTCATTCCTGCCGCACGCGAACTTGAAAAACTCTTAAGAGAAGCGGGAATTAGAGTGAAACTCGATGAATCTGATAAGACACCAGGTTGGAAGTTCTCTGAATACGAAATGAAAGGTGTCCCAATCCGTGTGGAAATCGGTCCAAGAGATATCGAAAATGGTGTTGTTACATTAGCGAAGAGAAATACCGGTGAAAAGATTTCTGTGAAGAAAGAAGATATGGTGGAAACAGTCAAGAACTTAATCCCACAAATCCATAAAGAAATGTATGAAAAAGCATACAAGTATTTATTAGAACACGTCACCGAAGTCAAAGACTTGAAAGAACTTGACAAAGCCTTAGAAAAAGGCGGCTACGCAAAGATGATGTGGTGTGGTGATGAAGCTTGTGAAAACAAGATTAAAGAGCTTACTACAGCCACCGCAAGATGCTTGCCATTTAATCAAATGGCCTTTGGTGATACATGCCCTGTCTGTGGCAAAAAAGCCAAAAAAGTTGTGCTCTTTGCAAAAGCATATTAAAAATTATTTAATTTTAAACGCTCGTTATGTTAATATAGTGAGCGTTCACCTGGAGTAGTACCCAAGTTGGTGAAGGGGCTTCCCTGCTAAGGAAGTAGATCGGGTAACTGGTGCGAGAGTTCGAGTCTCTCCTACTCCGCCAAACAAGAAAAAAACAGTCAGTTAATCGCTGACTGTTTTATTTTTACTTTGTAATAGTTACGGTATTACTAGTTTGTGTCCAAGATAGAACAGCACTTCCATCTTTGCTTAATGTGTAAGATTCATTGAGCACTAATTCACTAGAATAAATAATGAAATTTGAATACTCTAAGTCGTTCTCAAATGTCTTGGCAATTTCGCCACCTGTGAGTGTGTAGATACCTGCACTTAGCGTTGCGCCTGTTGCAGGAGCGTATGGATGTCCACCTCCACCTCCGCCTGGGCCTCCGATACCCGCTTTAGTGTAGTTATATGCGGCATATAATACGCCTGTTCCTTTAGTTGGTGTCTTTTCCATACCATTGAAAGCAATGAATGTGCCACCAGCAATTTTGGCTGTGCCATCACAGTCAAGTCCAGTAGATAAATTCTTTTGAGAACCAGATGAACCTCTAGAGACCACTAAGCCACCGGTCATTTCGAAGTTGCCATTAACATCGATACCATCGGTATCTCCGTTTCTTACTGATACATCTAAGAAGCCACCTGAGATTTTAACTGTTGGTGTTTCGTTGATTTTATTAGAAGCATTAACGCCGTCATCGTTTCCATAGATACATGTGGATCCACCTTCAATATTGATGTGAGTAGCTTCAATACCTTCGGTAGCGCCTGTAATATCGATAATTCCATCAGAGATAGTTAATGTGTTATCTGCGTGGATACCATCATCACCTGATGCGATACCAATTTGTCCACCTAAGACATTGATATTGCCTAAGCCTGAAGAACCATTATCAAACGCATCACCATAGTTTGCGTGAATCGCATCATCTGTGGTTTTAAATGCAAGCACGCCACCGGAAATATCAATTTGATTATCCGCTTTTAGACCTTTAGAACTTGAGTTCGCATTGTAATTGGTGAGATATGTGCTATAAGTGCCCGTCTTAGCGGTGATTTTTGTTTCAATGAGTTCTTCACCTTCCGCAGGTTCTAACTGCGTTACACTCACGTTATACGCGGCATCAAAGGCATCGAAGACTGAGTCAACAATGATTGTGCCACCTTCAATAGTGATGGAACCTCTTTGGTTACCAGAAGATGAGACGTCTGTATTATCGGTTTTAAAGCCGTTACCTTTCTTACTAACTGCAGTAATCTTGCCAGAGGTGACAGTAATACTGTCTTTACCTTTAATGGCATTATTAACTGCGGTTACATATAATTCTTGTTTTTGGAATTTAAAATCTTTAGTGGTGTGAATGCCGTTATTGTAATTACCACGAACTACAAGTTTACCTGCACCTTTAAATTTAAGGTCACATTTAGCGTTAATTGCGCCTTCACCGAGTTCGCTATTATCACTAGCTTTTTCGCTACGTTTATCATCAATTAAATTAACTGTATCTTTCTTGGCGCTGATTTCTACCTTGTCTGCAGAAAGCACCTTAATAGGTGAATCAGTGGAACAATTGATAGTGGCGCCTTTAAGTTCGATAACTACTTCAGCGTTTTCTGGAGCATTAACGATGATTTGGCCATCTTCTAAAACGCCAGATAATGTGTAGGTACCTTCTGCTGAAAGAGTGTACACGGAACCTTCATTACTATAGGTACCATCATCAGTTTTCACTTTAAAGGCACCAGAGTTATTAACTTCTGGTTCGCTACCTGTATCATCGACAATTATATCGGTGTGAGTAGTGCCTCCACTGACATTACCACTTGGATTCAAGCCAAAAGGTTCTGAACCTGTGCAGCTTGCTAACGCCATTAAAGCGAGAGCAGATAGTGGAATTAATACGAGTTTCTTTTTCATAGGTCTACCCCCTTAAAATAAAAAACTGTCTTATTCAGCGGAAGATGGTCAGCCAACCATCCACCGCTTAAAGACAATTATACCTGTTTTTAGTCCATTACCCCACAGGCTTCATCCTAGCCATACGGACACAGGCATTTTTTTAGATGCATGCTTGCCATTTATAGAAAACATTGCGGTTTAATTTGGAACACCAAAAGAGGTGTTTCGTGACTATACTTTAAAAAATGAAACTTAAATGAAAATAAAAGTTTTGCATATTTTATAAATTTTTGAGTGCATCGAGAAAAACTCGTATAATTGAGTTATGCAAAATAAAAGACATCTCATATTCACAATCGTGGTTTCCGCTTTAGCGTTAGCCATGAATGTTTTTATTATTGTCCAAGCTTGTTTGAACGGTGAAACATCCTCTTCTTCATCTGGATTTCTAGTTAACATTCTTAAGTCATTTATTAATGTATTTAGCAAAGAAACAATTAATGAAGATAACATAGGCACGTTCACAACAGTGGTGAGAAAACTTATCGGTCATTTTGGCTTCTTCGCTTTAAGCGGTGCTTTAACAACTTGGTCTATTTATCTAGTTACTTGTTACTTTAAAAAGTATAAACACTATATGGGAATTATTTTCTCGTTATGCTTTGGATTATTCCTTAGTGGATTAACTGAACTCATCCAAGTATTTGTTCCTGGAAGAGGCCCACAAATAACCGATGTCTTGATCGATTTTGGAGGCTACTTGTTAGGCGCTGGGATAGTGATCCTGATATTAGCAATACACCTAAGAAGAAAAGAAATAGAGTTAGAGGAAAAAGTGCAGTAATTGCATTTTTTCTTTTATAAATAACTTCTTTATATATATAATATAGGCACGTGAGGTGCATATATGACACTGAAAGAATTGCGCAAAAATTGCAAGTTAACTCAGAAAGAAGCCGCAGAAGTTGTTAAGATGCCTTTAAGAACTTATGTTTCTTATGAGTCTAATGAAGCAAAAGCAGATCAAATTAAACTTGAAGGTATTAAAGATAGATTGATGGAAAATATCGCTAAAGATCCATCCATCTTAAAAGATAAGGTTTTATTAATCACCGGTGGCACAGGTAGTTTTGGCCACGCTGTTGTCGATAGATTTTTAGAAACCGATATTAAAGAAATCAGAATCCTTTCTCGTGATGAAAAGAAACAAGATGATATGAGAAAGGCTTATAACAATAGCAAACTCAAATTCTATATTGGCGATGTCCGTAACTTAGATAGCATCATTGATGCCTTTAAAGGTGTTGATTATGTTTTCTCCGCTGCAGCATTAAAGCAAGTTCCATCTTGTGAGTTCTATCCAATGGAAGCGGTGAGAACTAATGTTATCGGTAGTGATAATGTCATTACCGCTTGTGTGAGAAATCACGTTAAGAAAGCCATTTTCTTATCCACTGATAAAGCGGCTTATCCAATTAACGCAATGGGCATAAGCAAAGCTTTAATGGAGAAAAACGTCATTGCTAGAAGTAGACAATTATTAGAAGATGACACTGTTTTATGTTTAACAAGATACGGCAACGTTATGGCGAGCCGTGGTAGTGTTATCCCATTATTCTTAAACCAAATCCACGAAGGCAAACCAATCACTGTCACAAATCCTGACATGACAAGATTTATGATGACATTAGATAACGCGGTTGACTTAGTGTTATATGCCTTTGAACATGGCGAACAAGGTGACTTATTTGTACAAAAGTCTCCTGCTGCCACAATTGAGACATTAGCTAAAGCTATTATCGAATTAACAGGTAGCAAAACCGGTATCTCTTATATTGGTACAAGACATGGCGAAAAGTTATATGAAACCTTAGTTACGCAAGAAGAAATGAATAAGTCAGTAGATTTAGGAAACTTCTTCTGCATTAAAGCGGATAACCGCGATTTAAACTATGAAAAATACTTTTCTAAAGGTAATAAGAAACTTAACCTTGGAGAATCCTATACTTCTCATAACACTGAAAGACTTGATGTCGAAGGTATGAAGAAGTTGCTCAAGAAACTCGAATTATTTGGTGGACCGGTGAAACAACATGACTAAAAAGAAAATTAAAGTAGTGACCATTATTGGCACAAGACCAGAAATCATCCGTCTATCAGAAGTCATTAAAGCTTTAGATAAAGATGAAGAAATCGCACACATCTTAGTGCACACTGGTCAAAACTATGACTACGAATTAAACCAAGTCTTCTTTGAAGAACTTAACTTAAGAGCGCCAGATTATTACTTAAACTGTGCAGGCAAAGACTTAGGCGAAACAATCGGCAATGCAATTGCTAAGTCCTATGAATTATTAAGCGAATTAAAACCTGATGCAGTATTAATCTTAGGTGACACCAATAGTGCGTTATGCGCAATAAGTGCAAAGAGATTAAAACTTCCTATCTTCCACATGGAAGCTGGTAATAGATGTGGTGACTGGAATGTCCCAGAAACCATCAATAGAAAAATCGTTGATCATATCAGTGACATCAATCTTCCTTATACAAATCATGCCTATGACAATTTGATGAAGGAAGGTATCGATAAGAACTTCACATTCGTTACAGGCAGCCCAATGCTCGAAGTATTGAATGCGAATAATGATAAGATTGAGTCTTCTAATATTTTAGAAAAACTCGGATTAGAAAAAGGTAAATATATTGTTGTGTCTTCTCATAGAGAAGAAAACATCGACATTCAAAAGAACTTTGATCAACTTATGCCTGCAATTAACGCAATCGCAGAAAAGTATCAAATGCCTGTTATCTTCTCCACTCATCCAAGAACCAGAAAGAGATTAGAAGCTAATAACTTTAAGATGCATCCATTAGTGAGAAATCTTAAACCATTAGGTTTCTTAGAATATGTGAAACTCCAAGAGAATGCTTTCATTGTTTTAAGTGACTCTGGAACGTTAACTGAAGAAAGCGCGATGAGACACTTCCCTGCAGTTCTTATTAGAACAAGCACTGAAAGACCAGAAGGCGTGGAAGCGGGATCTATCATTGTTTCCGGTATTGATAAGAAAGGCATTATGCTCGCAATCGAAACTGAACTCATGAGATATAAATTCGCAAAGACACCAGAAAACTATGATGTTCCTAATGTCTCCGAAAGAGTATTGGAACATATTAAGACTAAGATTGATTTAGTAAATAACGAAATTTGGAAGAAATAAAATGAATATTTTAATCACAGGTAGCAACGGATTTATTGGTAAGCATCTAAGTCTAAAACTTAAAAGACTTGGATATAACGTTTTTTCCTATGATTTAGACAATAAAGAAGAAGACTTGAGGAATTACATATCCCAAGTTGATTTCGTCGTTCATTTGGCCGGAATTAATAGACCTTTAACTAATGAAGAGTTCTATAATGGCAATACGAACTTCACAAAGAAAGTCATAGACTTAATCAAAGAAAGCGGAAAACAAATCCCGGTTATTATGTCTAGTTCCATCCAAGCGGAACTCGATAACGACTATGGCAAATCTAAAAAACTCGCTGAAGACTATTTATTTAATTCTGGGCTTCCAGTATTTGTTTATAGACTCGCAAATGTCTTTGGTAAGTGGTGCAAACCAAACTATAACTCCGCATGTGCGACATTCTGCTATAACATCGCAAGCGGACTACCAATCGAGATAAGAGATAAAAACTATGTTGTTCACTATAATTACGTGGACGATGTGTGCAATGAGTTTATTAACGCAATTGTAGGTAAAGTAAAACCATCCAGCAATATACTAAAAGTAGAACCAGTTTATGATTGCTCCCTAGGCCATCTAGCGGATCTACTTTATTACTTTAAACAAGAAGTTGAATCAGATAGACACCTACCTCTAATTTACAACGAGTTTGAACTAAAGCTATTTAAGACTTTCTGTGATTATTTAAGCGAACCAGGATATTCCTTTAACTACGCTGAAGATGATCGTGGTAGCTTTGAAGAACTATATAAGTCTAAGAAGTGGGGACAAATAAGCGATAACGTTGCATTCCCAGGAATCACCAAAGGTGGACATTATCATACCTATAAAAAAGAAATTTTCTACACAGTAGTGGGTGAATGTAAGATAGTTCAAAGAAATATAAAAACTAATGAGATGACCACTGATGTTGTGAAAGGCGATGAACCGCATCCAGTAGAAATCAATGTCGGCTGGACACACGAAATCACTAATATTGGTAGAGTTAACAGCCATACGATAATGTGGATATCAGAAATATATAATCCAGATAGACACGATACATATAAAGAAGAAGTGAAGAAATAGCCTTCACTTTTTTATTCGATGAGTGATTAAAATAGGTTAAATATAATAATTCTACTTAAGTCACGCTCATAGACGTGTTCGCATACACAAATGCGCTACGCAAACACGAATGGCTGCCAAGATCAGAGTGAGCTTGGATTATGTC
>JAEEGH010015604.1_pt1 | contig 16467 bp, 17 predicted proteins | sample 9134181 | NCBI WGS metagenome assembly JAEEGH01 (sample SAMN16246544, study PRJNA631951) | gut metagenome | biome: gut microbiome; feature: rumen; material: DP-attached | host: Bos | place: Iran: Karaj | collected 2018-10
TGGCTGGGTGAGCGTATCACGGACAAGGGTATTGGTAACGGTATCTCGATGATCATTATGATCGGTATCATCGCTCGTCTGCCGCAGGCCTTCATCCAGGAGGTCAGCTCGCGCTTCACCGCCATCACTGGTGGTGGTCTGGTGATGTTCATCGTCGAGATTATCATCCTCTACGCTGTCGTTTGTGCCGCCATCGTCCTGGTACAGGCCGTCCGCAAGATTCCTGTACAGTATGCCAAGCGTGTCGTGGGTAACAAGACCTACGGCGGTGCCCGCCAGTACATCCCCCTGAAGCTGTTCGCTGCCAACGTGATGCCTATCATCTTTGCTCAGGCTCTGATGTTCATCCCCCTGGCTATCGTACAGTATTCGGCTCCTGAGAACGCAAGCTGGTTCGTGCGCTCGATGCTCGACCACCACAGCTGGACGTACAACATCATCTTCGCCCTGCTGATCATCGCGTTCACGTACTTCTACACTGCCATCACGCTGAATCCTACACAGATGGCTGAGGACATGAAGCGTAACAACGGTTTCATTCCTGGCGTCAAGCCCGGTAAGGACACCGCTGACTACATCGACACGGTGATGTCACGCATCACCCTGCCCGGTTCGCTCTTCATCGCCTTCATCGCCATCATGCCGGCTTTCGCAAGCCTGTTGAACGTGCAGGATGCTTTCTCACAGTTCTTCGGTGGTACATCGCTGCTGATTCTCGTCGGTGTGGTACTCGATACCCTCGCTCAGATCGAGAGTCATCTGCTGATGCGTCATTACGACGGTCTGCTCAGCTCCGGCCGCATCCATGGCCGTGGCATGGCAGCTTACTAAGTCTTCCATGAAGATATTCCTGAAGACTGAAGATGAAATTGAGCTGATGCGCCAGGCCAACCAACTCGTTGGTAAGACCCTTGGCGAATTGGCAAAGCATATCAAGCCTGGTGTAACGACCCTCCAGTTGGATAAGGTGGCCGATGAGTTCATTCGTGACCATGGTGCCATACCCACGTTCAAGGGGTTCCCGAATCCATACGGAGGGCCGTTTCCCGCCAGCATCTGCACCTCGGTGAACGACGCAGTCGTCCACGGTGTACCAAACAAGGACACCGTGCTGAAGGAGGGAGACATCATCTCCATCGACTGCGGCACACTGCTCAACGGGTTCAACGGCGACTCGGCCTACACGTTCTGTGTCGGCGAGGTGACCGAAGAGGTACGGCAGCTGCTGAAAACCACCAAGGAGGCCCTTTACCTCGGTATCGAGGCGGCTCAGGCCGGGCACCATCTGGGGGATATCAGCTCAGCCGTCCAGGACCATTGCGAGGCGCAGAAGTACGGCATCGTCCGCGAGCTCACCGGTCATGGCATTGGCCGCGAGATGCACGAGGACCCGCCGGTGCCCAACTACGGCCGTCGCGGCAATGGCGTCATGCTGAAAGCCAGTATGTGTATCGCCATCGAGCCGATGATCACCATGGGCAAGCGCGACATCTACCTCGACGGTAAGGACCGCTGGACTATCCGTACACGTGACGGTCAGCCGGCAGCGCACTTCGAGCATACGATATGCATCCGTAAGGGACAGGCAGAGATTTTATCGTCATTCAAGGAAATCGAGGAATTAGAAAGCAAACAATAAAGAAGCATGGCAAAACAAGGTGCTATTGAACAGGACGGAACGATTGTCGAGGCATTGTATAACGCAATGTTCCGTGTAGAACTGGAAAACGGTGTACCCATCATCGCCCATATCTCGGGAAAGATGAGAATGCACTACATTCGTATACTGCCTGGCGACAAGGTCAAGGTCGAGATGAGTCCGTATGACCTGACAAAGGGCAGAATCGTGTTCAGATACAAATAATCAACTGAAAAGATATGAAGACAAGAGCATCATTGAAGAAGCGTACTCCCGACTGCAAGATCGTACGTCGTAAGGGTCGCCTGTTCGTTATCAACAAGAAGAACCCTAAGTACAAGATGCGTCAGGGTTAACACTTAATTGTTAAATAAGCATAAAAGAGTACGGAGGTTTGAGAAAATCTTCGTACCTTTGCACGCTATTTAGCAGAATTTCGAAATTTAACAGTTTATTTTATCACTTATTTTTAACAATGGCAATAAGAATTGTTGGAGTAGATTTGCCCCAGAATAAGCGTGGCGAAATCGCATTGACCTATATCTATGGTATCGGTCGAAGTAGTTCAGCAAAGATATTGGACAAGGCAGGCGTCAGCCGTGACCTGAAGGTCAACGAGTGGACGGACGACCAGGCAGCCAAAATCCGTGAAATTATCGGCGCTGAATTCAAAGTAGAAGGTGATCTCCGCAGCGAGATCCAGTTGAATATCAAGCGACTGATGGATATTGGTTGCTATCGTGGTGTCCGTCATCGTCACGGTCTTCCCGTTCGCGGTCAGAGCACGAAGAACAATGCTCGTACCCGTAAGGGTAAGAAGAAGACTGTTGCAAACAAGAAGAAGGCCACTAAGTAAATTTAAGAATTGAAAAATTAAAGAATTGAAAAGTCATGGCAAAGAAAACAGTCACTTCCAAGAAGAGGAATGTCCGCGTGACCGCCATTGGTCAGCTGCACGTTCACAGCTCTTTTAATAATATTATTGTGTCGCTGGCAAACGACGAGGGTCAGGTGATCTCTTGGTCGTCAGCAGGTAAGATGGGCTTCCGCGGCTCAAAGAAGAACACTCCGTACGCTGCCCAGATGGCTGCCGAGGACTGCGCAAAGGTCGCTTTCGACCTGGGTCTGCGCAAGGTGAAGGCATACGTGAAGGGTCCCGGTAACGGTCGTGAGTCGGCCATCCGTGCCGTACACGGTGCCGGTATCGAGGTCGTGGAGATTGTCGACGTTACGCCGCTGCCGCACAACGGCTGCCGTCCTCCGAAGCGTCGCCGCGTGTAATGCGTTATACGCAATGTAAAAATGTAATAATTATAAAATTTAAAAATTCGGAACGGTTAAGAGATGAAGTAGTAGAAGCGTGCGCAAGCCCATTTTTACATCCTTACATTTTTTAATTTTTCCATTTTACAAAAGTTATGGCAAGATATATTGGACCGAAATCAAAAATTGCCCGCCGATTTGGAGAAGCCATCTTCGGCCCGGACAAAGTTTTGTCCCGTAGGAACTTCCCCCCGGGACAGCATGGCAATAACCGCCGCCGCAAGCAGTCGGAGTATGCTGTCATGCTGGCAGAGAAGCAGAAGGCCAAGTACACCTATGGTGTTCTTGAGCGCCAGTTCCGTAACCTGTTTGAGAAGGCCGCAAAGGCTGAGGGTATCACCGGTGAGGTGCTGCTCCAGAGCCTTGAGAGCCGACTCGACAACGTTGTGTTCCGTCTGGGTATCGCCCCGACACGTGCTGCTGCCCGTCAGCTGGTGGGTCACAAGCACATCATCGTCGATGGCCAGGTAGTGAACATTCCTTCTTTCGTGGTTAAGCCCGGTATGGTTGTCGGTGTCCGTGAGAAGTCAAAGTCTCTGGAGGTCATCGAGGCCGCCCTTGCTGGTTTCAACCACAGCAAGTATCCCTGGATTGAGTGGGACGAGACGGCAAAGGCAGGTAAGTTCCTGCACCGCCCGGACCGTGCCGACATTCCCGAGAACATTAAGGAGCAGTTAATCGTTGAGTTGTACTCTAAGAACTAAAAATCATTAAGTTAATGGCGATATTAGCATTTCAAAAACCCGATAAAGTGGTAATGTTGGAGGCCAACGACCGATTCGGCAAGTTCGAATTCCGTCCGTTGGAGCCGGGCTTTGGTGTAACCATCGGCAATGCCCTGCGCCGCATACTCCTTTCATCGCTTGAGGGCTATGCCATCAACACCATTCGTATTGCTGGTGTTGAGCATGAGTTCTCATCCGTTCCTGGTGTAAAGGAAGATGTGACCAATATTATCTTGAACCTGAAGCAAGTTAGGTTCAAACAAGTAGTAGAAGAATTCGAGAACGAGAAAGTCAGCATCACCGTCGAGAATTCTACTGAGTTCAAAGCCGGTGACATTGGCAAGTATCTGACTGGATTTGAAGTGTTAAATCCCGATTTGGTGATTTGTCATCTCGACTCAAAAGCTTCAATGCAGATTGACATTACGATTAACAAAGGTCGAGGCTATGTTCCCTCTGACGAGAACCGTGAGTTCTGCACCGATGTCAACGTGATTGCAATCGACTCAATTTACACACCTATCCGTAACGTCAAATTCTCAGTGGAGCCCTATCGCGTTGAGCAGAAAACCGACTACGATAAGCTTGTGCTGGAAGTGACTACGGACGGTTCCATTCATCCAAAGGATGCACTGAAAGAGGCAGCAAAGATTCTCATCTATCACTTCATGCTCTTCTCAGACGAGAAGATAACGCTCGAAAACAATGATGTTGAGGGCAATCAGGAGTTCGATGAGGAAGTGCTGCACATGCGTCAGCTGTTGAAGACGAAGCTCGTTGACATGAACCTCTCTGTTCGTGCATTGAACTGTCTGAAGGCAGCCGATGTTGAGACGCTTGGCGATCTCGTTCAGTACAATAAGACTGACCTCTTGAAGTTCCGCAACTTTGGTAAGAAATCGCTCACGGAGCTTGATGATTTGCTCGAGAGTCTGAATCTGTCGTTTGGAACCGACATTGCAAAATACAAACTGGACAAGGAGTAACCCCTGCCCAATAAAAGAAAAAAACAACAATGAGACATAATAAGAAATTCAACCATCTCGGTCGTACTGCATCGCATCGCGCGTCCATGCTTGCCAACATGGCCATTTCGCTGATCATGCACAAAAGAATCACTACGACTGTGGCAAAGGCTAAGGCCCTGAAGAAGTATGTGGAGCCCCTGATTACAAAGGCTAAGGAGGATACCACCAATTCACGTCGTGTAGTGTTCAGCTACCTCCAGAACAAGGAAGCCATCAAGGAGCTCTTCGGTGAGGTATCGCAGAAGGTGGGCGACCGTCCCGGTGGCTACACTCGCATCATCAAGCTCGGCACCCGTCAGGGCGACGCTGCTCAGGTCTGCTTCATCGAGCTCGTTGACTTCGATCCTGAAATGGCAAAGACTGAGACCAAGAAGAAGGCTACACGTCGTTCACGCAAGTCGTCGAAGGCCACTGAGGCTCCTGCTACTGAGGCTCCTGCCACCGAGGTTGCTGCAGAGGAAGCTCCCGCAGCAGAGGCTGAGACAGCCAAGGCTGAATAATCTCACAAGATTAACTCAACTCTATCATAAGACGAGGATGTGTCATAACTGGCATGTCCTCGTCTTTTTCGTACGTTTTTTTTCTTATTGCGGTAGCAACGTTAGCAGAATTACCCTCCTTATCCATATCTCGTCACGAAAGGCTTTTTCTTCTTGAGCAGCAGGTTCACGTTGTGACTTAGTGGTTCACGTTGTGACTTAATGGTTCACGTTGTGACTTAGGGCAGATCACGACGTGGTTTAGGCTATATCATCTTGTGGTTTAGGCAACATCATCTTGCGATTTAGGCTATATTGTGTGGTGACTTAGCCTAAATGGTGTAATGATATAGGCGCGGTTGAGTCTTGAGCAAAACTAAGTGGTGACAGTACTGTACTATATATACAGAAAAAGTTTCAAAAACATCTGTTTCATCTGTTTCCATCTGCACCTTGTTGATTCTCAGACTGTTACAACGGTAACAGATGGTGCAGATGTTTTTCAATCTGTTTCCATCTGCAACACTCTGATAATCAGTGGGTATCGCAGATGGAAACAGATGAAACAGATGTTTTTGAAACTTTTTCCAAAATGGATTATAATGGCAATTAAGCGTACAGATCCAGAACGAAGCGAGTACCCTTTGTGAAGGTGGGGTCTATGGTAAGGTCACCATCCATCTTCATAGCCATTTGCTTACAGATAGGCAGTCCGAGACCATCTCCCTTGGTGAGGTCCTTGATTTCGAGGAAAGCCTTGAACACATCCTCCTGCTTCTCTTCGGGAATGCCACAACCTGTGTCCAAGATGAGGAACTGATATTTGTGGACACCGCGTTTTTTGAAGTCTAGCGTGATGTGCCCGCCTTCAGGTGTGTACTCGGCAGCGTTGTTAAGTAAGTGACGGAGGATATGCGTGACATACTTCTGGTTGAGCATGACGCTCATTTTTGGAACGTTCACCTTCAGTTGTACTTCAGGCTTTACCTTGCCGCGTATCTCGTCCATCAGTTCTTCGCACAACTGAGCTACCTGTATGTCCTCTTTCTCCAATGACTCGTCAGTCGAACATTCCAGTTCTGACAGTGTCTGAATATGTTCTGAGAAGTCCTGTAGTGCCCTCACTTCAGGCACGTTTCTGTCCAGTTTCTTCAAGGCAGGAGTCAGTTGTGCTGAAATGTTGCTGATGAACTTGGCCTTCAGCGCATTGTTTTCATTAGATAGTCTGATGGTCTTCTTCTGCTTCCGTGTCAGGAAGATGAAGCGCAGCAATATCAGTCCACCCACCACCAGGACGGCTGCCAGGGCTACTGCCAGTACACAAAGACCGATGATGATCATCTTGCGTGAAGCCAGCGAGTCGTCTTTCTCTGCGATAGTAGCTTCGTTTTCGGCTATGCGCTGCTTCAGAGCGCCTGTTTCGTCGGCCAGCTTCAGTGCGTTGATAGAATCTTTCCATAGCACGTAGCTGCTATACGACTGAGCCACCATGCTTGCATTGTTGCTTCTGCGACCGTTCTTGATCAGTGTCTGATACACCTCGTCCACCTTGTCATACTCCTTCGAGGCAGTAAGTTTGTTGGCCATTTCCTTGAAAGCTTCATTGCCTTTCTCCGTCTGTCCGAAGGTGTAGTGATATATGGCTTTGTTGTACAAGAGATCATTGATCAGCTTCTCGTCTTTCGATGCTGTCGCATGTTTCTCCATAGAGTTCAGCTGGTCCTGTGCGCGATCGCTCTTTCTCAGTCTGATGTACATCTGCAGGCGCTCTTTGGTGGTGAGATAGTACATAGCCGACTTCTTGCTTCCAGAGCTTTGTCGGTCCGACGAGATGGCTTGGTCCACATTGCGCAGGAAATCGAAGGCCTCTTTGTATAAGTTGTCCTTATAATAGAGTGCGGTAGCCTTCACACCACATTCCACGCCTTCCTGTGTCTGTCCTTTGTTTACATATTGCTCAAAGGCACGTATGTACAAAGAGCGGGCATTTGCGATGTTGCCTTTCTGACTTTCTGTCTCAGCCCGTTGTTGCAGTTCGCTCATCTCTACTTCTTGCGCAAAGGCGAAATTGCAGCAGAGGAGCAGATTGAAGAGCATGATAAATACCTTTCTTTTCATAATCATATAAATAGACATTTTATTCATTTCTGCTGCAAATATAAACAATTGTTTGCTTCTCTGCAAATATTCACGTTGTTTTTGTGCCTATGTTCTATTGCTCTTCTCTCTTTTTCTTCATAACTTTGCCATCATGATGGCTAATTTACTTTGTCTCGAAAATACAAACAATTGTTTTGTATTTCACTTATGGATTGCGTTCAAAGTTGATTCTTTTGATTATCTCAGTTCTCCAGTTAAACAAAGTTAATATGCGAAAAAGGATTAAGATAAAGTATTATCTTTGCATATTAAAGATTCATAATCATGGCAGACGAAAGACGGTTATAGGACATTCGATGGAAAATATGGCAACCTGCCAGAAAGTATGCTTAACTAAGTAATTGTTTATTCATTAACATCAGCCAGTCATGTACGATCAATTTCGGGAAGATACGCTCTTTTGTATGTTTTATGCTGCAGTGACTGTTGCTGCTGGGCATTGGCTTGATTATTTATATGGTACGCGCGCTAAGGCAGTATGGTCGCTGGCTGCGCGACAATTATGCCGATTTGGAGCACAAGGAGGTGTGGCAGGTCTTTGTGGTGCTGGCAATCATTCTGCTCGTGTTCGGTATCTATGCATTTGCTGACAGTGGCTTGTTTTACCGATACGTTCTGCAGTTGATGGTCATGGTACTGATATGCTATCTCTTGTGGAAAGTCGAGACATTGAGCGACTTGAGCATTCCTTTGGCGCAGAAACTGCCTGCTGATGAGACTGACATGAGGGATATGGAAGAAAACGTTCTTTCACAAACTGCTCACGACAACATTAGTGCAAAAACCGAATGCATTGGGTGTCCGGGGCATTGTCGCATTGATGATTTTTGCTTATTTTTGTGCAAATTTTATTGCGTTTGAATGGGGGGATTTCTTTCAAGTATAGTCAGTAACTTTATTTGACGTGGTGACTTGTGGCAGACCAACTTTGCTGCCAACGATTATCAGTTTTAATAGTGGTAAGTGTGCCTGCAGCTCCTTCATCGAGCTGTGGGCATGCTTCCTTTTGCATTTCTCTCGTTTTTTCGTAACTCTGCGATAAAAATCGCGAATTTACAGCGTCTCGGCATAAAAAAAGAATGAATTCTTTTGTTCTGCTCTCGAGTTTTCGTAACTTTGCACCGAATTATGGATAAATTCGAGAAAACGAACGGACAGTTTGAACAGGCTGTGGCCGAATGCCGCACGCTGTTTGAGAAGAAACTGCACGACTATGGAGCATCGTGGCGCATCCTACGCCCTACGTCGCTTACTGATCAGCTGTTCATCAAAGCCAAGCGCATCCGCCAGTTGGAAACAACGGGTCTTTCGCTGGTAGGCGAGGGCATTCGTCCTGAGTTCATCGGGCTGGTGAACTACGGCATCGTGGGCTTGATACAGTTGGCCAAGGGCTTTAGTGATACGGTGGATACGACTCCTGAGGAGGCTATGTCGCTCTACGACAGTTATGCCCATGAGGCGCTGGAGCTGATGAAACGAAAGAACCACGACTACGACGAGGCATGGAGAGATATGCGCGTGAGCAGCTATACCGATCTGATACTGACGAAGATTCAGCGCGTGAAGGAGATGGAGGACCTTGCCGGTCAGACGCTGGTGAGCGAGGGCATCGACGCGAACTATATGGACATCATCAACTACTCGGTGTTTGCACTGATTAAGCTGTAAGGTGAAGAAGATTGTCGTCAACCTGTGCCGACTGTTGCTGTCGGTTGTGTTCGTCCTGTCGGGCTTTGTGAAAGCAATTGATCCGCTGGGTACGCAATACAAGATAGACGACTATCTGGAGGCGATGCATCTGGCAGGACTTCTGCCTCCGTTGGTTACGCTGTCCATGTCGGTGGTTCAGTCGTCGGTAGAGTTCTGTCTGGGCATTTTCATGCTGTTTGCCATTCGCCGCAAGTTCACAACCATCAGCGTGCTGGTCATAATGGCAGTGATGACGCCTCTGACACTTTGGCTTGCCATTGTCAATCCGATTACTGACTGCGGCTGTTTTGGCGATGCCATTGTGCTTACTAACTGGCAGACGTTCTTTAAGAACATTGTGCTGCTGATGGCAGCGATAGTGGTGGCGCGCTGGCCGCAGGAGATGTTCCGCTTCGTGAGCGAGTCGAACCAGTGGATAGCCGTGAACTATTCAGCTGTGTTCATCCTTGCTACGTCGGTGTGGTGTCTGTACGATTTGCCACTGTTCGATTTCCGCCCCTATCATGTGGGGGCCAACATACAAGAGGGTATGGAGATACCCGTGGGTGCAGAGCAACCCGAGTTTGAAACAACTTTCATCCTGGAGAAAGACGGACACCGGCAGGAGTTCGGCATCGACAACTATCCCGATTCTACGTGGACCTTTGTCGACTCCCGTACAGTCATGACGAAAGAGGGCTATGTACCCCCAGTACACGATTTCTCCATTACGACGTTCGGTGGCGACGACATCACCGAGCAGGTGCTCAATGACACATCGTATGTGTTCTTGCTGGTGGCACCGTTCTTGGAGCATGCCGACGACTCTCGTCTCGACCTCATCAATGAGGTGTATGAGTATGCCAAGGAGCACGGCTATGCGTTCTACGGACTAACGTCGAGCAACGAGCATGCTGTTTCGCGCTGGTGCGACATGACTGGAGCTGAGTATGACTTCTGCCTGACTGATGGTACCACGCTTAAGACCATCATCCGCAGCAATCCTGGACTGGTGTTGCTGAAGCAAGGGACGGTCATCCGCAAATGGAGTCACAATAGCTTGCCGGAACTTGATGAGACCATGGGCTCCCTCCCACTTGAGCAGCTGGAGATAGGCCATATACCAATCTCTTCCGTATCGAGCAAGGTGTCGCAGATATTGCTCTGGTTCGTACTGCCGCTGACACTGCTGTCAGTTGCCGATCGAATATGGATGTGGAGCCGAAGGGTTCGAAGAAAAAAGAGAAAGAAGGAGGATAATTCCTTATAATTTCATATATTAACATTTAGAAAAATGAGAAAGAAAATTGTAGCAGGCAACTGGAAGATGAACATGAACCTGCAAGATGGTATTGCTCTGGCAAAGGAGCTGAATGAGACGTTGAAAGCCGATAAGCCCAACTGTGGCGTCGTCATCTGTACACCGTTTATTCACCTGGCTTCTATTGCCCAGTTCCTTGATCAGGACATTATCGGTCTGGGCGCTGAGAACTGCGCCGACAAAGAGAAGGGCGCTTTCACAGGTGAGGTGAGTGCCGAGATGGTGAAGTCGACAGGTGCTCAGTACGTCATCCTGGGTCACAGCGAGCGTCGTGACTACTACAAGGAGACTCCCGAGATTCTGAAGGAGAAGGTGCTGTTGGCTCAGAAGAACGGTCTGAAGGTTATCTTCTGCATTGGCGAGAGCAAGGAAGAGCGTGAGGCTGGCAAGCAGAACGAGGTGGTGAAGGCAGAGCTTGAAGGCTCAGTATTCAACCTCTCTGAGGAAGACTTCCGCAAGATTGTCATTGCCTATGAGCCCATTTGGGCTATCGGTACAGGTCTGACTGCAACCGCTGAGCAGGCTGAGGAGATTCACGCTTATATCCGTTCAATCATTGCTGAGAAGTATGGCCAGGCTGTAGCCGATGACACCACTATTCTCTATGGCGGATCGTGCAAGGCTTCGAACGCTCCTGAGCTGTTTGCCAAGCCCGACATCGATGGTGGACTTATCGGTGGCGCTTCATTGAAGTGTGCCGACTTCAAGGGTATCATCGATGCCTGGAAAAAGTAAGAACTGAATTGTAAAAGCATGACAGGGAAAATCGTCATTGCAACCATTTTGGGGCTGTGCATCGGTGTTATGGCCGATGCACAGACCTTCACCCAGCGCCTGCAAAAGTCAGGACAGGGTGGAGCCACCGTGACCGTCCATCAGGACAAGTCTATCGACGACCTCGTGAACGATGCACATCTTGGCCCCACCGTCACACCGGTCAGTGCGGCGCAGGGGGAGAAGGGACACGCGGCCACTTCTACAACCACTAAGAAACAACCCACTCAGAATCAGAAGCCGCAGGAGAAGAAGGAGACCACGCGTCAGCAGCCACCTAAGGACACCACATCTCGTCACCCTTCTGATTCCGTTGCCGCTGAGCATAAGAGTGGGCGTACCTATAAGGTGAAGGGGTTCCGTGTGCAGGTATTTGCAGGTGGCAACTCGCGTAAAGATCGCCAGAAGGCCGACCAGATAGGCAATCAATTGCGCACGCTTTTCCCCAACGAGCAGGTGTACGTACATTTCTATTCTCCTCGATGGATTTGCCGAATGGGCAATTACCGCACCTATGAAGAGGCATTGCAGCAGCTTCAGGAGGTAAAGCGCTTAGGCTACACGGCGGCAACCATCGTGAAAGGAAAGATTACGGTGCAGTATTAATTCCTAATTGCTAATTAATAGCTTATAAAGTGTATCCAGAAAACGAATTATTCCGTGAAGGGCTTGACGAACTGGCCGTCCACTACAAGCGTATCTTAGAATTGCTGGGCGAGGATGCTGAACGCGAAGGCTTGGTGAAGACTCCTATGCGTGTGGCTAAAGCCATGCAGGTGCTCACACGCGGTTATGAGATGGATGCCCATAAGGTGCTGACCGATGCACTGTTTAAAGAGGACTATAGTCAGATGGTCATCGTTAAGGACATCGATTTCTTCTCGCTTTGCGAGCATCATATACTGCCTTTCTATGGCAAGGTTCATGTGGCTTATATCCCCAACGGCTACATCACGGGCCTGTCTAAGATAGCCCGTGTGGTTGATATTTATAGCCATCGTCTGCAAGTGCAAGAGCGTATGACGCTGCAAATCAAGGAGTGCATTGAGCAGACCCTTCATCCGCTTGGCGTAATGGTGGTGGTTGAGGCCAAGCACATGTGCATGCAGATGCGTGGAGTGGAAAAGCAGAACAGCATCACCACAACAAGTGACTTCAGTGGAGCCTTCAATCAGGCTAAGACACGACAAGAGTTTATGAATCTAATTCATAATTCATAATTCATAATTTATAATTTATACTTATATTTTTTTAATTATGTACCAGTCGAATCGTGGTGATTACCGCACGAAAGAAAGTTTCCTTGGCATGTTGTGGAACAGCTGCCTTGGCAAAGCTGTCATCCTGCTCATCCTGTTGGGTATCCCTGCCGTTATCGCTATGTTGACACGCCCGTCGGAGGAATACATGCGTGATGAGATGATTGACAACATACGCCAATGCATAGAAAGGCCTGACAGCCTGCGTACCGATGTGATGGACGATGCCATCAATAATCTCACCTATATTTTTACGCAGGCCGACACTGTGGTCAACACTGATTTGCTGGCCAGTTTTAAGCGCTATAACCGTCTGGAGTACTATGACCATACACTCTACTCGTCGATGCGCGTTTACAACAACTTCCATATAGATGGCATTCGCTGTGCCATAGGCATCTTCGGCATCGTCATCCCCACTATCAATTTCAACGACCTGCTACTGCGCGACGGGCCTATCCAGACCGATGAAAGCAATTTCCGTCCTGTTGAGATTATAGGCGACGATGAGTACTTCGGTGAAACACCCGACCTTATTTTTAGGGAAGAGAATTACGAACAGTAACGCACTACATCGCTCCAGTATGACTTCACTTCAGAACTTGACTCTCGCAGTATGCGACGTGGCCCGAAAGGCAGGACAGTTCATCCGGCAGGAACGTGAAAGCTTCAAGGCTGAGTCTGTGGAACGTAAGCATGCCCACGATTATGTGAGCTATGTCGATAAACAGTCTGAGCAACTCATCGTGGAATCTCTTCGCCAACTCTTGCCTGAGGCAGGCTTCGTCACCGAAGAAGGTCAGGCAAGCTATACTGATGAAGAGTATTGCTGGTTTGTCGATCCGCTCGACGGCACTACCAATTTCCTTCATCGTTATGCTCCTTTTGCAGTTAGTATAGGTTTGCTCAAGGGACGCGACATCCAGTTGGGTGTTGTTTACGAGATATGTGCAGACGAGTGCTTCTATGCCTGGCAGGGTGGGGGAGCCTGGCTTCAGCAGTCTGACCGGCAGCCCCAGCCGCTACATGTGAGTACACAGCAGTTTGCCGATGCGCTGGTATGCCTACAATTGCCTTACGACAGTGATGCTTACAACCCAATCATTCGTCAGCTTCTGATGCGTCTCTATGGGCGCGTGGCTAGTGTCCGCATGCTGGGTTCGGCAGCTATCGCCCTTTGTTATGTGGCAGCAGGTCGGCTCGATGCATACGCCGAGAAGTACATAGGGCGATGGGACTATATGGCTGGCGCATTGTTAGTGCAAGAGGCAGGCGGCATTGTCACCACATACGGCGGCTCACCCGATTTTACCAGCGGCAACAACGTGGTGGCTACCAATGGCATCGTGCATCAGGCGATGGTCAGCGAGTTAAGACTTGCAGTGAGTAACTCATCGAAATGACATGCTATAATATAAAAAGATAAAAAACTTGCCGAAAAATTTGGCTATTTCGTAAAAACATACTACCTTTGCACCCGCAAAAGCAGGAAACATGCTGAGCGTAAGGATCGGGATTTAGCGCAGTTGGTAGCGCACACGTCTGGGGGGCGCGAGGTCGCTGGTTCGAGTCCAGTAATCCCGACCAAAACGGAAGAATCGAGAACTTGAGTTCCCGATTCTTCTTTTTTTTGTGCTTTTCTGCTATTTTTTCCCTTTTTATTGTCTGATGAATCGTGAAAAATAGTTATCTTTGCATTTACTTAAGCCATAATGCCTTATAGCAAATGAAAAGATTATTTTTGGCGCTTACTTTGCTTCTGTCTGCCACGATGGGCAATGCAGAGACTTTGGAGGGCGATTCCATCAAGCCAAAGACGAGTTTTGGGCAAAAACTATTAAAGCCCTTCAAGTGGATTGGAAAGAATTGGAGTGCCTATGATCCGAAGTATTCTGTTCCGTCGTTCTATAACTGGGTAGTACAGTTGCAGAACACTTCTACATTCGAGTGGGTGAATCTGGAGACACCTCAGGGCGTACAGCTCGATATGCGCTCGAAATTAAGTCATCGCATAGGTCCGCATGCTGGCTATTCATTCTTGTTTTATGGCTATACCATCGACCTGAACTCTATAGGGCATAAGACGAAAAGAAAGAATGAGTTCACACTGAGTATCAACTCCAATTTGGTCAATATCGACCTAATACGCCGCAGAACAGGTGGCGACTTCCTGCTCAAGAAATTGGATTATAACTATGATAACGAGGAGTACGACTTTAAGGACATCATGGAAAATAACGATTTTGGCGACTATGTAAAGAACAGCATCACAGGTGTCAATATCAACTATTTCATCAATCACAAGAAGTACTCCAATCCAGCAGCATTCTCCAACGGTGCCATTCAGCTTCGCTCAGTAGGTTCGCCTATCGTGGGCTTGGGCTATACCTATCAGAAAGTAGAATGCGACGTTTCCGACATCTTCACTGCCGTGGGCTCGATGTTTCTGGTCGATGAAAAAGGCTTTCCCCTCTTGGATCAATCAAACTACAATCGTTTGGCAGATCTTGAAGAAAGCGACCCCAATGCTTTCCATCGTGAGTTTGCAGACTTGGTAGATAAGGGGTGGCCGAACTTAAAACTGTTTGATGGATCCAGTGATTTCATCCGTACTGTACTTACCAATCTCATTCCCACAAAGACGACCATCAGTGACTATCATCTGCAGTTGGGCTATGCCTACAACTTGGTCTTCTCACGCCGACTGTTGCTGGGCCTCTCGGCTATTGTCTCGCCGAGCTTGAAGCGTGTCAAGTCCGACAATAGCAATAGCTTTGCTTATGAATATGCTGAAGATTTGAGTCGAATCATTCAGAAGCACGAAAACAAATACGTGTCACCCGATGATTTCCGCTACAGCTACAACGACACGCATTTCAACCTTAATTTCTTTGCACGTGCCAGCCTCACGTTCAACTTCAACAGGTGGCGAGCCGGTATCAACGCTTCCTTCAGTGACTATTTCTACAAGAACAAAGGCATGAAGGTGAACAACGGCTTCGGCAGCGTGTGTGCCTATGTTGGCTACTGCTTCGGACGTAAGAAAGACTATCGTTACAATGGTAAACTGCGTCAGGAGTATATCATGGCTGCACTCACTCCGCGACAGATAGAGGAAATGAAGGATACCAAGCCCGCCAGCAACCTGGACAAAGGCCCCTCCTATCTTGCCACGATGGGCAAGACCCGTCGCTATCATCACGATGAGTTCAATCTGGATATCCAGGGTTGCGACCTGGTGCTCGGTCCGGAAGGGAAATATGGTTGGTTCGAGTTAAAGGACGGCTATGTCACTCCGAAACAGGACACTGAAGGAAGACTGACTCCTGGCAAGGTGCTTGATATCGATGAAAACGGCTGTTTTGTGGTTGAGGCGGGTCATGATGGCAACTTCCGTGCAGGCAACTGGTGGAAGTCACAGTTAAACATCGACCAGCTTCCCAACCAGTGGTATCCCGAGATGCTGCACTATGCCCTGCGCGGCAAGCTGACCCTTTATCTGCGTGGACGCATCTTCGGCACAAAGAAGCCAGTCAAGATGGAACTGGATGACTTCTATATCAATCATGGCAAGGAGACACAGAGCTTCTCGCAGACGGGCATCAAGTCGTTCCGCTCACGTTCTACCTATAGTATAGAGGGACGCGCGATAGTGAATGGTCGTGAGTGTCGTGTGTATATTGAACAGAAGAAACGTGGTAAAGCCACAATGATGTATGTGTCGAGGGTCTATCCGGCAAATGCCGAATGGATGTCGAAACTCGATGACGAGCGTCCTGTGAGCACCATCTCCATGCCTGGCACCCACGATGCAGGAACTGCCTCGCTGCCTGAGTCGCCTGTAGTGAACACCGCTCACACGCAGAATTTTTCAGTGCATGCTCAGTTGCTTGATGGTGTGCGTGCCTTCGACATCCGACTGAAGAAAGACCTGCGCTACGGACACATGTTTGCTTGCCGTGAGCGTTTCGACAGCACCATGATAGAATGGGAGCAGTTCCTTATAGAGCATCCCTCTGAGGTCATCGTGGCAATGATTGGTGTCGATGGTGGTGGTAAGTGGGTGCCTG